>TARA_R110002049_G_scaffold168038_3_pt1 | contig 280847 bp, 267 predicted proteins | sample TARA_R110002049 | Tara Oceans TARA_R110002049 (sample SAMEA4396941) | marine metagenome | biome: Polar Biome; feature: [SRF] surface water layer (ENVO:00010504); material: water (ENVO:00002006), including particulate matter (ENVO:01000060) such as... | depth 5 m
AATCACCAAACCGCGTTCCTTCTGCCTTGCCAGACGGAAAAATGACCGCCAGCAGTGGTGGTGATGAAACGGCAACAGACCCTAGGCTTTTGTAGCCATTCACTTACCCAATATCGCGTAGGGCGACGCTATTTTTCTATGATGCTATAGTTCAGCACGACATCATATAGGCAATAGTTTTTATGCTCCAAATACACAATACATCAACATGAGAGATGCCAGCCCGGATGTCCCTGCGAAACCAAAGTATCGTCGCCATTAGAAACCTTAGCTACAGCAGCTTGGGTCTCATAATGTGTTTGTACTTAAGTTGGCACGCCTTATTAAGTGTCAACTTCTTCTACGGCTTTTGGCACGACAATATTGGCATTGCCGAAACCATTGCTGAAACCGGCCCGCAGAACCGCTATCGCAGCGGCTTTGAAAAAACCGACCGAGAGCAGCGAATCGACCTCTTTGAGCAAATTTGCACAGCAATTACCCATCAGGGCAAAGGCCTAGAACACATTAGCTATTCACCTGAGCCCAATACAGCTATACCGCTGCTTCACAAGGCAGAGATAGTTCATCTTCAGGATGTTGCTAATCTCATTAGTGTCACCCAGAACCTCGAACCTTATCTCTTTATCCTGTGGATAATTCTACTTGCCGCATTTTTTGCCAAGTCGTGGCCATTGCCAACCTACCGGCAACTGCTCGGGGTAAATTCTGTATTAATCATTGGCCTTAGCGGCGCGGTGTTAGCGATCGGCTGGGTTGAAGTTTTCTATGCGGCGCACCGCTGGATTTTCCCAGACGATCACCAGTGGTTCTTTTTCTACCAAGAGTCCCTCATGTCGACAATGATGCAAGCGCCCGATTTGTTCTTGTATATAGGCATAAGTATGTTCGCTTTGGCTGTCATCGCTTTTATTTCGATACACGAAGGCCTAAAACGGATACCGCAGCGGAAATTAGCCACTAGCGACTAACTCCGCGCTCCGACTTCTTACCACCTACCACAAGACACCACTCATGTCCGAAATTCAACAGCGCGTGTCCGCCCGCCTCATAGAATCCCATGCCCGTCTCTGTAAAATTGAGACACTCGATTTTCTTAGCGCTCACAAAAATAACAGAGGCTCTCTATGGCCACGGCAAGTTCAAACTCCGATGCAGGCATTACCAGTACCAAAATATTAATTATCGGAACCGGTTTCGCCGGGCTGGGCATGGCAATCCGCTTAAAGGAAATGGGCATCGATGATTTCATTATTATCGAGCGCGCCAACGATGTGGGTGGCACCTGGCGAGACAATCGCTACCCTGGCGCGGCCTGCGATGTGCCTTCACATTTATACTCTTTTTCATTTGAACCCAACGCTGACTGGTCGCGGGTTTATCCCAGCCAGCCAGAGCTAGAGACGTATTTACAAAAGGTCGCTAAGAAGTATCAGCTGCGTCCGCATATTCGCTTTAACCATAATTTGCGCGAAGCGCGCTTTGACGACGCTAGTGGCCATTGGCTTGTGCGCAGCAGCGGCGGGGATTTTAGTGCACGGTTCGTGATTAGCGGCAACGGCGGTTTAGCAGAGCCAAAATTACCGGATATACCCGGCGTAGAAACTTTTGCGGGTCATCATTTTCACTCCGCGAACTGGGATCACGACTACTCGCTGCCAGGCAAGCGGGTTGCGGTTATTGGCACCGGCGCATCGGCGATCCAGTTTGTACCAGAAATTGCCGGCGTACCGGCGAAATTATCTGTATTCCAGCGCACCCCAAACTGGATAATTCCGCGCGGCGATCGTCCCTATAGCCGCATTGAAAAATGGCTTTTCAAACACATTCCTATTACACGCAAAATAGTCCGCGCCAAGATTTACTGCCAGAATGAATCGCGGGTACTGGGCATGGTGTTGCACCCTTCCCTAATGAATTTATTTCGTCGTTCGGCTATTAAACATATAGAGCGTCAGGTAGCAGATCCCGCACTCAGACCCAAGCTAACGCCCGATTATCCCATTGGCTGCAAGCGAATTTTGGTCTCCAATGATTGGTATCCTGCACTGCAAAAACCAAATGTAGAAGTGGTGACCAGCGGTATACGGGAGATTCGCGAGCACAGCATTATCACCAAGGACAATATTGAACACGAGGTGGATTGTATTATCTTCGGTACGGGTTTTTACGCCACCGACAACCCTATCGCCGCGATGATTTACGGTCGCAATGGCGAGCAATTATCGCAAACTTGGCAGAACGGCGAAGAAGCGTATTTGGGCGCCAGCGTGCACGGTTTTCCAAATTTCTTTTTTATCGTAGGCCCAAATGTCACCCTTGGGCATAGCTCGATGGTATACATGATTGAGACCCAAGTTCAGGCAATTAGTCGAATACTGCAAGCTTCCGATGAACGTAATTCTGCTACCGTAGAAGTGAAATTAGACGTACAGCGAGAATACAATGAAGGCTTGCAAAAATTATTGGGCGGCTCGATATGGGCGACCGGTTGCGATAGCTGGTATAAACACCGCTCGGGGAAAATAACGCAGTTGTGGCCCGGTTTTACCTTTACCTTCCGACGTCGCAATAGAAATTTTAAGCGCTCTGACTATATATTTAGCTCATTACAAAATAACAACTAGGTGGACGATTATGGCTACTGAGTACGATTTCGATGTCATTATTATTGGTTCCGGATTTGGTGGCAGTGTCTCGGCTTTGCGCCTTAGCGAAAAGGGTTACTCCGTTGGTGTAATGGAAATGGGTCGCCGTTGGGGCCCCGCGAATATGCCGTCCACCAACTGGAAAGTATGGGATTTTTTATGGCGACCACTTCTTGGTTTACGCGGATTTTTCAGTTTACGGTTTTTTAAACACGTTATGGTCTTGCACGGCAATGCGGTGGGAGGCGGCTCAGTAACTTATGCAAATACCTTATTGGTACCGCCGGATTCTGTGTGGTCGGATGGCAGCTGGCAGGGTTTAGACAATTGGCAGGCCGTCATGCCCGATCACTACGCTACCGCAAAACGCATGTTGGGCGTGAATAAAAACCAGCGCTTTGCGGCTGCCGACCGTGCGCTAGAAAAAATGGCCATCGCGCAGGGAAGACACGACACCTTTTACAAAACCGATGTCGGTGTTTTCTTTGGCGACGAAGACGACGTGGGCGGCGGTAAAGTGTATGCCGACCCGTATTTTGATGGTGAAGGCCCGGAGCGCTCAAGCTGTATAGGCTGCGGTAGCTGCATGACCGGTTGTGTCCATAACGCGAAAAATTCTTTAGATAAAAATTATCTGTATCTTGCTGAAAAAAAAGGGACACGAGTTTTTGAACAAACCTGTGTTAGTGATGTACAACCACTAGACGGCAAGGAGGGTGAAACAGGCTACGCGATATTCACCCGTCACGGCACATCATTACTCACTAAAAATACACGTCGCTTTACTGCTAAGAAAGTTATTTTTGCCGCGAGCTCCTTAGGTACACAAGAGCTTTTGTTTAAACTCAAGCAATCGGGGTCTATGCCAAATATTTCTGATGAGCTAGGCAATCGCGTTCGCACCAATGCAGAATCCTTACTCGCGCTGCGCTTTCCTGGTGGTGAGGATATGTCAAAGGGTGTGGCCATTGGTTCGGGTTTCTACCTCGATCAATACACCCATATCGAAGCCACACGCTACGGCAAAGGCCACGATTTATTGAGTTTATTATTTACGCCCCTCACAGGTGGCAAGCCCGGTTTGCTCAGGCCTTTTTTATGGCTGGCGACCCTTTTAATGTCCCTGTTGCGTCATCCCATAAAAACGCTGCGTGCTTGCAACCCCTTTGGCTTCGCCAAAGAAACGATTATTTTTCTGTGTATGCAAACCGTTGATGGGCATTTAAATATGCGCTACCGCCGACCTTGGTATTTTCCCTTTACCAAGGTCTTACAAACCGAGGGCGAGCCCATCCCGTCCTTTATTCCCGCCGCCAATAAATTTGTGGCTGATAGTGCCGAACAGATGAATGGCATGGCCGCCAGTATGGTATCGGAAATATTTTTTAATATTCCAACGACAGCTCATTGTATGGGTGGCTGCGGCATGGGCGAGTCGGCAAAGAGCGGGGTAATCGATAGTCAGAATCGCTTGTTCGGATATCAAAATGCCTATGTTTGCGATGGCTCTATGCTCGGTGCCAACCTCGGCGTGAATCCCAGCTTGACGATCACTGCTCTGACTGAGCGCGCCATGAGTTTTATACCGAGCAAAGGCTCTATTGCCAGCAATTGAGCAAAACCTAAGGCCCGCGGCCATGCTTGCGCAGTGTGCCAGGCGTTTGGCCGCTCATCCGCTTATACGCTTGGGAAAAGCTAGACGCATCGGCATAACAGAGCCGCTCGGCTATTTGCTCAACGCTAAGCCTTGTGCCGGTCAGCATTTCCTCTGCAAGCGTCATCCGGATTTCGTCAACTAGCTGTCGAAATGACGTGCTCTCTGTATCCAGCTTTCTACGCAAAGTGCGCGATGTCATACACAGAGATTCGGCCACCATCTCCATATCCATCGTCATCGGCCTTTGACGCAGGAGTATGTCGCGCACCTTGCCGGATATTCCTTTTCGCGCCGTGCGTTTGGTAATAAGCTCCGAGCATTGCTTATCTAGCAAGCTAGCGGTGGCGCCGTTGCCAACGACTCTTGGCTCGTCCAAGACACTGCGCGGAAACATCAAGGCGTTTTGGGGTGCGGAGAATTCGATTCGCCCGCGGAAAAAACGCTCGTATAGATCACTGTGAGCAGGCCTCGCGTGTTTGAAGGTCACCCACTCTTCTCCAAGCTGCTGCCCCACTATTTCGCGCATAATTACCATCGCCGCGTGAATCTCTCGCTCGATGGAAAACAGGGCCACGTCCGCAGGTACATCAGAGTTATCAAACACCAAACAGGCGTAGTCCCTCGCCTCTTCTACAACAAACCCGGAAAAGACAAAGGTTAATTCCTGATAGGTTTGCGATAACTCAACGGCCTTGCGCACCGTTGGGCTGCTAGCCAAAGCAAAACCCCATATCCCATAGACAGACAGGTGGTACCGTTCACCAGCGTATAAGCCCAGACCAGCTAGCTCTGGTAACTCTCGCTGTAAATTTCGAATGACGGCCATTTCGTCACTGGCCTCAACGACCGTTTCCGGGTTGTTCAAACTCTGTTGATTTAAACCCGTATTCAGTAGCAGGGCCGATTGCTTCGCGCCGTATTCCACACCTAAGGCAACCAATATTTGGACGCTGGTTACGCTTCGGCAAAAATCCCAGGTTTTCATTATTTTTCCGGTTTTTTGGCAGCTTATTAAAATCAAGGTTCGCTTATTTTTCGTACAAACCCTTGCTATGCAAGTCGAGGCTAATGGAGATTATGTCCGCCAGACTCCAGAAATGTCCGAATTTCTACATAGCTTATCAATTACACTGTGACTCGTATAATACTTTTTGCGATCCGGCGTCACATTTTCGACGCGATGCTCTATGCTTAAGACTTAATAATAAATACGCAGTCCTTCGACTTTAATTTAATCGGTCAGCCTAACGACCAGATTATTGTCGTAGAGACGCTGTGACTTCAGGAGTAAACCGTGGGCCTTTCAAAATTCACCCGTCAAATATTTCTTAATACCACCCTCAGTAGCTTGGCGCTGCTCACTGCCTCTTATGTGATCGCTGCACCTGCACTCGAGGAGGTGCTGGTTACCGCGCAAAAACGCAGCGAAAGCGCCCAAGACATTCCCATTGCCGTGACCGGTGTTAGTGCCGATATGCTGGACAAGCTCGGGTTTAGAAATGCCAACGATGTGTCTGCGCAAGTTCCCAATATGCAGGTCAGTGGCCCCTACGGTGATGTGCAGCCAATTTTCTCTATACGCGGTGTGAGCATGTCGGATTACAGCTCTAACCAAGCCAGCCCTATTGGTGTCTACGTAGATGAAGCTTACTTAGGACCGGTGCTAACTTCTTCGATATCGAGCGTCTCGAAGTACTGCGTGGACCACAAGGGACGCTATACGGGAAAAACACCACAGGTGGCGCAATCAATATTATTACTCGCACCCCCGGATTTAGCGGCGAAGGCAGCACGTACATCAAAGGCGGTATCGGGAGCTACAACGCCACCTCACTCGAGGCCGGCACCGAGGCCGTATTAATTGACGACGTACTTGCCGCACGAATTTCAGGAAGTTTGAAGCGCGACGAAGGCTATGCTGAAGTCGTTGGCCAAGATACAAACGCGGCGCAAACCGATTTCCAGGGCCTTCGCCTCAGTCTCAACTGGATTATTAACGACAAGCTAGACGCAATATTAAAAATCACCAAATCGGGCAACGATTCCCTAAGCACGCCTGTCCGCAGTGAAGCGCGCACCGATTTACGTGGCACCGGATTAGAGGGTGACTCCAATGGTTTTATAGACTACACCGGCTACTCCCGAGGCTCCCGCAACCTGGACTTCCATGAAACTGAATCCAATCGCGTCGGCGCGCTGATTACCAACACCGAACTGGCGGTGTTAACCATGAATTACAACGCCGACAATTACACCATCACATCGGTCAGCTCCTACATGGATGCAGATTACTACCAAATGGCGGACACGGATGGCAGCCCCAACGGCTTGTTGGAAATCACCTGGTCTTCAGACTCCGTGAGCTTCAGCCAAGATCTGCGTTTCACCTCTAATTTTGATGGCATGTTCAATATCATCGCTGGCGTTTATTACGGCAGTGAAGATTTATACATGCAAAATATTTACGACATATTCGACCAAATTCCTGATGTGAGAGTTGGTATAGCCGAGCCAGATGCTATTCCAATTTTTCCATATTTAATTGACTTCGGCATGATTGATCAGCGCCTGGAAACCAAGAAAACCACTGCAGCGGTATACACACAAATGCGCTTCGATTTTACCGCGAATTTCGGCATGGATTTCGGGCTGCGCTACACCGAAGACGACAGCACGCTAAGTTATTTAAATATTTCACGGCTTGGCAACGACGGTTCCCCACGGGGTAGCTATGTGCCCGGCAACACCACCGGAACAGACAATGCGTGGATCACATTGCCATTAACAACTTTCGATTTACAAAACCTACTCAGCAATCCAACGGCGCTTACCAACTATCTGCAGGCGGGTTACACTCACGGGCCCTACACACTGGATTCAGCACCAAGATTGGATGCACCAGAGCAGGAGTTCACCGGCAAACTCGGCCTCGATTATCGCTTTAACGATGACTTAATGGTCTACGGTAGTATTAGTCGCGGCTATCGCGCCGGCAGTTATAACGGAGGTGTGTACTATCAGCCACGCCCCATCGAAACCGCTTATGCTTCACCGGAGTTTATCGATGCCTATGAAGTTGGTTTCAAAGCCGACATGGCCGAAGGCAGTGTGCGTTTAAATGGCGCTGCGTTTCTTTATGACTATACCAACCAACAATTTATCAACGTTGTCGGTATTTCTAATTTCCTAGAGAACGCTGGGGGCTCTCAAATTCTGGGGGCAGAGCTGGAGTTGTGGGCGCGCGTTACCGAAAGGCTAACATTACAGGCCGCTGTAGGTGTACTTGAAACCGAGTACACTGAATTGTCACTTGCAAACACCCAAACTATCGCCGATCAAGAAGACCGTGTCGATCTATCAGGAAACGAGTTAATCTCCGCGCCAAAGCTAAATGTAAGTTTCTCTGCTGACTACGACCTGCTTATTACCGAGTATGGCTATTTAAGCGTAAACGCCAACGCCAACTTCCAGGACGATCAATGGTTCAGCGCTTACAACGATCAATTTGGCTATGAAAATATCCGGCAAGAGGCTTACTGGCTCTACAACGGCCGTCTAAGTTGGTACTCCAATGACGGCAGCTACAGCGTGTCGGTATGGGGTAAAAATTTACTGGATGAGGAATACGATAGCTACGCCATCAACCTACAAGCCGGTTTTGGTTTCGACTATTATCTTCCTGGTCAGCCGCGTACGTATGGGGCAGAAGTTCAGTTTAAATTCTAAAAATGTAAACTTTGTAGTAATTCAACTTCAAGAAATGGGACAAACCTTATATCGTCAGTGATGGCGATATAAGGTTTCGGTCACAAATGCGAATTAATATTTCCTCGCACTAGTGTTAATTAATCACTAAGTTCCTCAACGTCGCTGACGTCTTTTCGAGTCTCGTTTTCTAAATGCGCCAGGATTTTAATCGCTTTATACCAATGTTCATTCAGCTGCTTAATTTCGGTAATAAAATCGATGGCGTTAATCATTTGGTCCAGGCTTATAAGCCCTTTCGTTCCCGTAGTTAGCATATGCTCTTTTAATACATCACGGTCACTTTTAAGCTGGTGGTAGGTATTTTCCAGCTTTTCAAAATACAGTTCCGAATCAGGACTAGTAACCGAATTAAGAAATTTGCAGGCATTATCACGATAGGTTTGCAGCTCTTTCTCTAAGGTAATATTAGGTAGCTTGCCGAGTCGTGTTCGGGTTTCCAGGGCTGTACTTAATATACCGGCACAAGCCAAAAAGTATTGATCCACTTTCATCAAATTAGATAACTGCTTTGTCACTTCGTCGCTTAAGGCGGCGCGTTCAAGATTAACGATATAACTGGATACTGCGCTAGACAGCTGGTGGATAGCATAAATTTTCTGATCTAAATCATGATTCGAAATATTAGTGTCAATGGTTTGCTTCGCAGTAATACCAATTTGAATTGCAGTGCGCTGTAACTCTAAGATCAACGCACTTACCGCCATTACCGGCGCACCCGCTGTGCTTTTATCTAAGTATTTAGGTTTACCCAAAGACTCGCTGACTGTAATAAACCGAGCATCTAAAAAGCTAACCATTTTATCGTTAAACGGTATTATCAATAACACACCAAGACAATTGAATATGGTGTGAAATAGCGCGAGGGTAACGCCAATATTGGGCGTCAACTTCATTAATTCCCGCACCGCCTCCACGGTATAGAACAGCGCAGGCAGCAATATTAAGGCGACAATAGCCGTGGCAATATTGAATATCACCTGTGCGGTCGCCAGACGTTTTGCATTTGAAGTGGCACCAATTGAGGCGAGCACCGCGGTAGACGTTGTACCCACATTAGCGCCAATAACCATCGCCGCCGCCGCGTAAATACCGATCATTTCGGCAGAGGCGGCAGAGATGGTGATAGCAATGGCGGCACTGGAAGACTGGGTCAGTATAGTCATTACAATGCCGATCAGGAGGTAACCGATCACCTCCGAATTTCCTTCCAGCGTGATGGTGCTAAAATCAAAATTCGTCACGATGCCTTCAAACGCTTGCTGAAGCGTTGAGATGCCGAGGAAAAACAGACCAAACCCAACCATCGCCCGACCAATACCCAGACGCGGCCCCTTGCTTTTGGCGAGCATCATAAACGCGCCAATACCGATGGCAGGCAGTGCAACCGCGTGAATATCGAGTTTAAATCCGACTATCGCAACCAACCACGCGGTCATAGTGGTGCCAATATTTGCGCCGTAGATAATACCCAGTGCTTGACGCATTTTAATAAGTTCGGCGTTAACAAAACCCAGCGATGCAACCGTGACCGCACTAGAGGATTGCACAATAGCGGTCATCAACACACCCGAGAGTACGCCACGTACCAGCGTGTTGGTCCAATTAGCGAGTAGCCTACGCAGCGATTGTCCAGCGGCCAAGGTCAGCCCATCGGTCATCATCTCCATAGCGACTAGAAACAGGCCTAGACCACCCAGAAGGGTTGCAAAAACAACATAACTCTCTGGCATCGTTCTGACTCTTTATTAATGCGTATTTATAGTGATTCATCTTAGCCTAAGCCCCGCCGTATAAATGAAAAAAGAGAGGCACGATCTTTGTCTACAAAGCTATTTTTCCTGCGCACAGATTTTTTCAAATAGCGTCATCGTCTTAACACAGTGCTTTTTTCGGTACCGGCCGCCAGCTCAACTAAACATCGAATGGGTAGAAAATGTCGAATAACCGTATATTCTTCCGGCGTTTTAGGGTCGCGCGACTGCGCAGATCATCAACTTAAGCCATTTCTTCGTAGTAGGTCTATACGGTATTTTCCGCGAACCACGAAAGGGTATTACGTGTTAGGTAAACTCACCAAGTTCGGCCTGCCGGTCTGGTTTATCGTCAGCTTCTCGCTGTGGCTTTTACTACCGACCTCTGCGCTACTGACTATTACGCCACTCATTTGCGCATTATTGCTGTGCTCAATCAGTGTGGTGTTAGCAGTGAGTTTGTATCAACTGTATTTGCACCAGCATCACCGCGCAAATGGCTTTTACGGCGTATTGTGCTCGGCAATATTAGCGCCGCCAGTTGCCATTATGTTTTCTTACAAGCTCGACGCGCTACTAACGGTGTACCCAATACGCGACTTCGCCGCCCTGCTCTGGATTTTAAGTTCAATGGGCGCGGTACTGACTATTATAGTTTGCCGCCTAATGGCTAGTGTGATTTCTAATCGGAGCCGCATCCCCGATCATCAGCAGGCTAAACCGAAAACCGAGGTAGCCGCGAGATTGCAAAACGCCAGCGCCAAAACATAGGCCTCAAAACAGTGTCGAATCACCGCAGACGGCAACATTCCCTATCTGTCATCTTTGTCACGATAAAAATAGTGCAAGAACAAGGTAGTACGCCACGCAACTAACCAAAGCAATTCCAAACAAATTCAAAACTCCACCAGCATGCATCATGTCTTTAATGCGCAGCTCACCGCTACCAAATACCACCGCATTTGGCGGCGTAGCGACCGGCATCATAAAGGCACACGATGCAGCAATGGCAGCGGGCACAAGGAACAACAGAGGCGATACCGACTGCGACACCGCCAAGGCGCCCAGCAGTGGTAAGAAGGTCGCCGTGGTGGCGGTATTACTCGTTATTTCAGTGAGGAAAATAATCACCGTCACAATCATCAGTACTACCGCAAATATGGGCCATCCATTCAGCAGCGAGAAGTTCTGCGCTATCCATTCCGCCAAGCCTGATGTTTTAATCATCGCCGCCAAGGCTAAGCCACCACCAAAAAGCAATAAAACACCCCATGGCAATTTCTCTGCGGAATTCCAGTCCAGCAGAGCTTGGGAGTTTTCTCCGCCAGATCTCACTGAAAAAAGTAGGATAGCCGCCGTCATCGCAATAACGGTATCACTAACGCCCGGAAGAAATGTCGCAAGCAAAGGTCGAAATACCCACGCCGCAGCCGTGGCTAAAAATATCAACAGCACGCGTTTCTCTGCGCTTGTTAATGAACCGAGCTTTTGCAACTCGGCCTGCAGCAGGCTGCGACTGTCAGCCGTATCCAAACCCTCAAAACCCTTGCGACACAGCCACCACCAAGTGAACGATAGCATCGCTGCCGCGACCGGAACACCAATAAGCATCCACTCCGCGAAGCCAATACTTATATCGTGATTCGCCTTTAAATACGCCGCCAACATCGCGTTCGGCGGCGTACCGATCAAGGTTGCAATGCCACCAATGCTGGCACTATAGGCAATAGCCAGTAGCAGCGCGACTGCAAAACGACGGCGCTGGATCTCATTCCCCCCAGGAACAAAACCAATTACCGACAAACCTATCGGCAACATCATAATGCTGGTCGCGGTATTACTCACCCACATGCTCAAAAACGCAGTGGCAACCATAAAACCAGCAATCTGACGACTGGGCTGTTGTCCCACCGCCAGTAAAATTCGCAGGGCAATACGCCGGTGCAATTGCCAGCGCTGCATCGCCAAACCTAAGAGGAAGCCGCCCAAAAACAAAAAGATAATGCTATTGGCATAGGCACCCGCCAAATCCTCTACCTTGGCGACCCCCAATACCGGCACTAAAATTAGCGGCAATAACGCCGTCGCGGGGATAGGTATCGCCTCGGTGGCCCACCAAATTGCCATCCACAAGGTAGCGCCCAAAGCCAACCAAGCATCCCCGGCCATGCTCGCCGGAGGCGGTAATATTAGGGTCAGCGCTAACATAGCCGGGCCTAATATCAAGCCGCTGATGGAGGCGGACCGCACTTGCGGCTGATCGCGATTAGTCATTGCAGCCTAGCAAACTTCTGTCTTCTCTAGCCAAGATTTAGAACCTCCGACATAGTGATTATTTCTTTCTAAATTTATCATTCTGGAAGCGGAATAAACTCGTGCTCATCGCCGGCCACTAATGGGAACCGACCCTCTCGCCAATCTTCTTTCGCCTGCTCAATCCGCTCTTTTCGGCTAGATACAAAATTCCATTCAATATAGCGCTTGCCGATATTTTCACCACCGATAATGGCAATTCGCGAATCAACGCTGGCCTCTAAAACAATACCTTTCTGATCGGAAAATATCGCCATGGCGTATTCAGCGATTTCAGTTTCCTTAGACTTTAATTTGCCCTTAGCAACGTAAACGGCGCGCTCATCTGCGTCGGGTAAGCTTAGTGTTTGACCTGCCTTTAAGTGCGCTTCTACATAGAGGGTTTTAGCAAATACCTTCACCGGTGATGTGACCCCGTATGCACTGCCCATCATGACCCGCACGGCAACATCATTCACCACTGCCGTCGGAATATCCGCCTCGGGATAATGATAGAAGGCCGCATCAATCTCTTCATCTGCCTCAGGTAGTGCCAACCACAGTTGCAAACCGTGCAAAGTATGATCGACCGCCGTCAGCTCTGGACGCTCACGTTCAGAGTGGGTGATGCCGCTACCAGCGACCATTAAATTGATATCGCCCGGCTTAATCACCTGCAAACTACCCACCGAGTCGCGATGTAATATTTCACCTTCAAACAGATAGGTCACCGTCGCAATATTGACATGCGGATGCGGTCGAACATTAATCCCCTCGCCTGCGCTAAATTCCGCGGGACCCATATGGTCGAAAAAGATCCATGGCCCCACCATCTTCCGCTGAACAGCTGGCAACACACGCCGCACTGAAAAACCACCTAGATCTTTTTCGCGCGGATGGAGAAGCAGTTCAATCGCGTTGCAGCCCGCCGATGAATCGCATTCATGCTCAACTTGCTTACTTAGGTTGCTCATAGTCACTCTCCATACGATAAGATTTTAAATGTGAAGATCTATAATACCGATTAAACACCGCACATAAACTTTTTAACGCGATTTCTACAGGCCTGAATTTTGACGCTATACTTTAGACCTGTGCTGATGACTACTTTTAGGAGTACTCCTATGATCAAAGGCAGTATTGTTGACCTGATCACCCCAACTCATAGTGACGGGTCGCCAGACTACGAGATTCTGGAAACACTGGTGGAATGGCATATCGACAATGGCAGCTCGGCGCTCATTGTTGCCAGCGCCGTGAATCAATCCTCTGCCATGCATATTGATGAGCGCACTGAATTACTTCGTCGCGCTATTTGGCAATCCGATGGCAGAATCGATGTTATTGCCGATTTAAGCAGCGATCATCAGGAACACGTCTTAGCATTTGCTGCAGCCGCCGATGAGTTCGGCGCCGATGCTGTATTACTGCGCAACCCTACTTCGCCCATTCAATCGCAAGATGCCCTATTCGACTATTTTGGCGCTGTGATAGACAGCGCGAAACGGCCATTGATTATTGGCGACGATTTCACACGCCCTAACTTACTTTCACCACCCGATATTTTGACCCTGGCAAACACGTCGGGAGTTGGTGGCTTTGTAAACTACTCCAAGCAGGCCCTTCAAATCGAGCGTCAGGAACTGCCGGCAGAATTTGCCCTCTATTCAGGCAACCTCGCCAGCGCTTATCAAAGCTTGTGCGAAGGCTATTCAGGAATTGTGTCCATCGTTGCCAATATCGCTCCTGCACTTGTTCAAAAGCTGTGTTCCGCTGTCGAGACGGGTGACACGGCGCGTGCTGATTTACTCAATGCGCGCTTGCAACCCTTGGTGCAAGCACTGTTAGACGAGTCAAATGTCATTCCAATTAAATGGGCACTCATTGAGATGGGCTGCATTCCCGAGGGCATTCATCCACCCGTACTTGCACATACCCATGACTACTCGAATTTGCGTCGAGCGATACGGGCGGCTCATATTCCAATATAAGTCCTCGTTCTAAACAACACTAGCTGAGCTGTTTTTTCTTCGGCACAAAAATAACATTCAATCAGCGATGTAGCTTATTATTAGCGGCCAGTGGCGCTGCAAACGCTAATATCTCGTAATTTAAAATAACACTGTGTATACACAATGAAGAATAGCTACACCTGTATCGGCCTGTTTAATCCTAAATCTCCTGAGAATATTGGCTCGGTGATGCGAGCTGCCGGTTGCTATGGCGTTAGCTCGGTGTTCTATACCGGCACGCGCTACGATTATGCCAAACCCTTTTACACCGACACCCAAAAAGTCCATGAGAAAATTCCACTCATTGGCGTCAAGGATTTAAAAGATGTTATTCCCCTCGGCTGCGTACCCGTAGCAGTTGAGTTACTTGACGGCGCCAAGCCGCTCACCACCTATAGACACCCTGCCCAGGCTTTTTATATTTTTGGCCCAGAAGACGGTACTCTGAAAAAGGAGATCACCGAATTTTGCCAAGATATTGTTTACATACCAACGCAGGGCTGTATGAATTTAGCCGCGACGGTGAACGTTGTGCTGTACGACCGCCTCGCCAAAGGTGATGACTTCTCATACCATCAGAAAGCCTTGCGAAAGAAGCCCAAATAGCCCATCAGGATATCGGTACATGTCTCTTTTATTCGAAGAAATTGATAGCCAAACCTCAAGCTTAGGCGAAATATCACTGCGTAGACGGCGCATGCCCGCCTTTGGTGACAGAGATATTTACGAAGTAAAACTGGGCGACGAATTTTTAATGTCGAGTATGTTTGTCGATGCCGAAGAGGCCTTGTCCACCCTCGGCTTAGCTGCAACGCAAGGCGAAGATCTGAGCGTGGTTGTCGGTGGCCTCGGCCTGGGTTACACCGCAGTTGCGGCACTAAAAGACATGCGAATTAGCGAGCTATTTGTGGTTGATGCCTTAGACACCGTTATCGGCTGGCATAAAGATGAGTTGGTTCCACTGGGAAAAATTCTAAACGCCGATAAGAGACACCGCTATGTGCTGGGCAGCTTCTTCGACTTGGCGACCGATCCCCGCTCAGGCTTCGATCCAGACAATACAGCTAGAAAATTTGATGCCATTCTTTTAGACATAGACCACTCCCCCACCGAATTTTTAAACTCCGCCAACGCCAGCTTTTACACCACTGAAAATCTCGCACTCATGGCAAGGCAGCTAAAGCCCAAGGGCGTGTTTGCGATGTGGTCGCAAAATCTGCCAGAAGCCAACTTTGAGGCTTTATTGGCAACCGTATTTGAGAGTGTGAGCTCCCATGTGGTGTCTTTTTACAATCCATTCCAAAATGGCGAATCGACCAATTCCGTATATGTTTGCGTAAAAGCCTAATTATCGACAGCGAAATGACGTTAATTATAACTATGATCACGTGCAACGAATGCGCACATATTCCGTCAGAGCATCTTATAGATCTTCCCTCTTTGAGGGGATAAATGGCATTCACTGTGGGGCATACCATGGCCAGAAAAAAGGGAATAACGAGGCTACTTTTTCGCACAGCCCTAATATTAGTGCTACTCAGTGTCGCACTGGTTATGCCGTTTCGCTGGATTAACCCACCCGTCAGTATGGTGATGATGGAACGCAGCTGGCAGCAGCGCAACACGGACTACCATTTAAAAAGGCAGTGGTTGAGTTGGCATCAAATACCCCGCCATGCCGCACTGGCGGCAGTGGTATCTGAGGATCAAAACTTTCCGCGTCATTATGGCTTCGACATAAAAGCGATTCAAAAAGCCTTTGCCGAGCGCGAGCGCCGCGGCAGTCTGCGCGGCGCCAGTACCATCAGCCAACAGGTCGCCCGCAATATGTATTTATGGACGGGACGCAGTTGGCTGCGCAAAGGTCTTGAGGTTTGGTTCACCGGCTTGGTAGAGCTGTGCTGGCCCAAGCAGCGCATTCTGGAAATCTATTTGAATATCGCCGAATGGGGCAATGGGGTATTTGGCTTGGAAGCTGCCAGTCGCTATCACTTTGGCGTTTCCGCCGCTCAATTATCTCCCATGCAATCCGCCCTCCTCGCCTCAACCTTGCCCAGCCCTCTCAACTACAAACCCGCGTCTCCAGCTCCGCATTTACTATCGCGCGCTAACTGGAACCTCGGACAACAGCGAATGCTGGGGGGCGACTCGTGGTTAGCGCCATTGAAATAGAATCGGGTGTTACTGCGCGGAAAGAGCAATTCCAGGTACGCGCTACGACGCTCTTTAATTTACCCGCCACCGCTGTTTGCTGCATCGGGCCATGCACGCTACCATTGAGCATATAATTAATAATGCCCCCGGACACCCCATGCGCCTTTTGATACTCCTCCTCGCTACCACAGCGATAATTTCAATTTCCGCTTGCGAATCGACTTATTACAACGCCATGGAAAAAGTCGGTGTGCATAAACGAGATATTTTGGTAGACCGTGTCGATGAGGCCAAAGAGTCTCAAGAAGACGCGCAAGAACAATTTAAAGATGCCCTAAGCGAGTTTCGCTCTGTGGTGAGCTTTAATGGCGGCAATTTAGAAAGCCATTACCATCGCCTAAACAGTGAGTTTGAAGACAGCGAAGCCGCCGCCAAGGAAGTGACCGACCGTATCAATAGTGTAGAGTCTGTGGCCGAAGCCTTGTTTGATGAATGGCAAGATGAGCTGAAACTTTACAGCAATGAACGCCTGCGCGCCGACAGTGCCAATAAACTGCAGGCCACCAAACGCCAGTACGGTGTTTTGATCAAATCTATGCGTCGCGCAGAAAAGAGCATCGACCCCGTCTTGAACGCCCTGCGCGATAATGTGTTGTATCTAAAGCACAATCTCAACGCCTCCGCGATTGGTGCGCTAAAGGGCGAGTTAGCCGGAATCGATCGCGATGTGCAGCAATTGCTCGGCGCCATGGAAAAAGCTATTAGTGAATCTGACGCCTTTATTAAGCAGTTAAAGTAATAGGGGCGGACAAAGCCAAGAAATGCCGGTCTTGAGCTATTGACCACGCGGGGTTTTAGGCTTAAAAAGGCGCACCTCAATTTCTTGTAAGCAATCATGGCGTGGATATCCTTCGACGTTTTTCGCACCCTCGGTTTTAATGACACCCTGCAGCTAAAACCTGAGCAGATTTTTAAACATAAAGAAGACATCACTAGTGCCGACTGGGTTTTGTATCCTGAGTACTGGCAGCTCAACGCCTTAATTTATGGACTTAAAGCCAAGGTTTTCCCGAGCCAGGCCAGCTATTTACTGGGGCACAACAAAATTGAGATGACCCGCGCCTTTGAAATGGTGGCGCCGGCCAATATTCCCCAAACTGAAATTCGCGCCAATACCCCCGGCAACGCCGATGACTTGTGGGACGTGATGCTTCACCCCTTTGTCGCCAAGCTCCCCAAAGCGTCACAGGGTAGCGGCGTTTGGTTAATTCAAACCCGCGCCGATTGGAAAGCCTATTTGGAGCGCACGGATATTTTGTATGTGCAGGAATACCTTCCCATAAACCGCGATATTCGAGTCGTCATTATTGGCGATCAGGTGGTCTGTGCTTACTGGCGCTTACAGTCAGACCAGGGCTTTTACAATAATGTCGCCAAGGGCGGAGTCATTGACCAAAGCCCAGTACCCGCGCAGGCCATCAATCTAGCGTTGCACTTGGCAACGAGTTTAAGTATTGACCACGGTGGTTTTGATATCGCCATGGTCGGTGACCACCCCTATGTTTTTGAATTTAACCGCCTATTCGGCAATCAAGGGATTGAGGGTGGCGATCAGAAAATTCGTGAAGCGATTATTAACTATCTGCACCGTAAGCAGGAGCCAACCCAGCCCAACTTCCCCAAAGCCCCTGCCAATGGTCGCAAGCGCTTGCGCCGCGTTGCGTAAACCACTCGCTGCGGAGACGATGTGTGTATCGACTCTGCAGTCCGTCAGCTAGGGTGTTACCATTGAGGTCTGTTTGTTCACGAGACCGATATTATGAACGCTGCAACACCATCGCTAACCCACCGCAGTCGCACCCTATTCATTTTGCTGCTTACCAGCCTATTACTCACAGGCTGCGGCATTAACAATATTCCCCGCCTAGATGAAGAAGCCAAAGCGGCATGGGCACAGGTAGAAAACCAATACCAGCGCCGGGCAGACCTTATTCCCAACCTGGTCGCTACGGTAAAAGGTTTTGCCGCCCAAGAGAAAGAAACTCTGACCGCTGTGGTTGAAGCCCGCGCGAAGGCGACCTCGATGCAGGTTGATGCCAGTATTCTTGATAACCCTGAGAAACTTCAGCAATTTGAAGCGGCGCAATCGCAGCTGAGCGGCGCTTTAAGTCGCTTGATGGTGGTGTCTGAGAGATATCCCGAACTTAAGTCCAACCAAAACTTTTTGGCATTGCAGTCCCAGTTAGAGGGCACCGAAAATCGCATTAGCGTTGCCCGCCGCGATTTCATCCTTGCTGTCGGCCGCTACAACACCGAGATTCGCACCTTTCCCGGCAAAATATGGCACAGCATTATGTACAGCGAGCTAAAAGAGCGGGAAACCTTTAAAGCCACCGCCGAAAAGGCTGATGAAGCGCCTCAGGTTAATTTCTAATGTCTTTTTTTAAAAGCACATCGCTATTGCTCTGCGGTTTACTCTGTAGCCTCAGCGTCTTCGCCGCTGAGCCAGAGTTTCCCAAACTAAGTGGTCGCGTCGTCGATACCGCAGAGTTAATTTCAGCCAGTGCCGAGCAAAGAATTATTGCTCAGCTCGCCGCGCAGGAACAACGCACTGGCAATCAACTTGTGGTTGTCACCCTGCCGGAATTACAGGGTTACGATATTGCCGACTACGGGTATCAGCTAGGTCGCTACTGGGGCATTGGCGAAAAAGACAAGAACAATGGCGCCTTATTGATTATCGCCATGAAAGAGAAAAAAATGCGCATTGAGGTTGGCTATGGCTTGGAAGGCCAATTGACGGATGCCCGCAGCGCGCAAATTATTCAGCAAATACTCACACCTGCATTTAAAGCCGGCGACTTCGACGGCGGCGTTAGCCGTGCTGTTGAAGCCATGATTTTGATCATTGACGGCAAAGCCCCTGCGATTGCTAAGAAGCAAACTTCCACTAAGAAATCACCACCCGCCCTGGGCGGCCTACTCTTTATTCTGATTATTTTTATGATGATGGGCGGTGGCCGGGGTCGCGGCGGCTTACTCGGCGGCCTACTATTGGGCTCCGCCCTAGGTCGCAGCGGCGGCTATGGTGGTGGCTTCGGTGGCGGTGGATTTGGCGGTGGCGGCTTTGGTGGAGGTGGCGGCGGATTTGGCGGCGGCGGTGCCTCTGGAGGCTGGTAAGGCAATGAGCTTATTTACCCCGTCGCGAATTTAAAAACACAGAGTTATTTATGGCTTTATTAAACCAACAGCAACAATCGCAGGTCGCAGAGGCCATCAGCAATGCTGAGCGTCAAACTGATGCCGAATTAGTCACCGTCTTGGCTCGCCAAGCAGATGACTACACCTACATTCCCTTACTATGGGCCAGTGTTTTAGCGCTGTTATTGCCCAGCGCGGTAAATTACTTCCCCCAATGGCTAAGCGTACATCAATTAATTTTGTGCCAGTGGGCCGTCTTTATTTTACTGGCAGTCGTGTTCAAACTGCCAAAAGTTCAAACACGACTAATCCCCCGCGCAGTGCGGCACTGGCGCGCCAGCAATTTAGCGAGACGACAGTTTTTAGAACAAAATCTGCATCACACCCAGGGCGAAACAGGCATGCTAATTTTTGTGTCTGAAGCGGAGCGCTATGTGGAAATTTTGGTGGATCGCGGTATCTCTGCAAAAATTCCAGATAGTTATTGGCAAGCTATCGTTAGCCAATTTACCGCACGGGTTGCCAAAGGCGAAACCGCGCAGGGCTTTATTGAATGTATAGAATCTTGTGGCAAAGAATTGCAGCGACAACTTCCTGCCAGCGCAGCCAAAAACGAGTTGCCGAATCATCTTATTATTTTAGATTAACGCGGCTCGTATTCATCTAAACATTCATACGAACCGGTCGCAAAATCGCTGCAGATAAACGGTCTATTTTCATAGATTGTGCAAAGCATGGAGTCGCGGTCTAGTGCCGCGCACCAGCCATCATCCAAACGCGCCATCACTTCACCGCCCCACTCATCGCGCTGTATGTATTTTTCTGGGACGCCGGTATCACTGATCAACATGACTTCTAGACGGCAGCAAGCCGCTCGGCAGCTGTCACATTTAATACTGCTATTTTCTACGATGGACGCCGCAATTCTCATCTACCCCACCTCTGGCCGCATCATCGCGCTGCGCTCTGCTAACAAAATTCCAGCGACAACAAGTAGGAGTGCCACAATATGGTAAGCATGTAATACCTCTCCCAAAATGAGTACTGCTAGTATTGAACCGAATACCGGCACCAAATTAATAAATAAATTGGCGCGATTTCCGCCCACCATTTCTACTCCGCGAATATAAAGCGATTGAGCTAAAAGCGACGGAAAAATAGCAATATATAAAACCACGCCCATTCCGTGTAAATCTGGGAATAGCATTTTTCCAGATTGATACTCGAAGTATGCCAAGGGTAGTGACGACAACAGGGCCGATACAGCCAGGACAAATATCATAGCTTGCCAATGCAGTGCAGGCTTATATCTTAAGGTAACGGTATAAGCTCCGTACAATAGCGCTGCCAACATCATTAAGGCGTCACCGCGATTCAAATTCAACAGTAAGAGACGAGACAAATCACCGTGGGATACTGTGATTGCGACACCAAATAAAGTTAGGGCAAATCCTACTAGCTGCAATGCACTTGGTTTTAATTTAAATAATAAAAAATTTCCGAAGAAGACAATCAAGGGCATGATTGATTGCTCTATCGTCACGTTAATCGCTGAGGTGTAATTTAAGGCGTAATAGAAAAGTGCATTAAATCCGGCAAAACCGAAAGCGCCAAACAGAAATAACATCAGCATATTTTCGCGAATAATTGACCACTGTTCTCGCACTTTAACTAGTGCAAAAGGCGCAATGAATATAACCGCAAATAGCCAACGCAGCGCCGTTAACAGCATTGGTGAAACATGCCCCACCGCTAACTTGCCAGCGATTGCATTCCCACCCCAAAATAATGCGACACACGTAAGCAGCACAATGGGATTACTCAGTACGCGCCGAATTGTAAAAATAATGAACTCCGTGCTTTTCTAAAAGACGAGATGCTTACCAGAGATAAATTGCCGCGGGCTAAGAGTGTATTTCTAGCTTTAGGGCATCATCGCCACGGTCAGGTGCATCGTCACTCCAGCGGACTGACCCTGCGGGGCGATCAAGCCAACGCAATACTTTAATGGGCTCAATGCCGATATGCATTTTTGCCGCTTGCCGCTGCAGATCGCTATCTTCGATGGTTCTTCGGTTACGCAAGCGCAAATAATCGTTCCACGTTGGGCAGCTAAATCGTTCAGACCAACATTCTGGGTCAGCAATATTACGAGATAACGACCAAGCATACGCGCCATTGCGTGACCGAACTTTTTGCTGGTCTCGCATTAGTCTATAAAAGTCTCGGGCCTTATCCTCTGGAATTTGGTACTGCAGTTCAATGCTTATCGGGCCGCTGCGGCCGCTAATACCCAGGGTAACATCAGGGTCATCTAAGACTTGTTCATCTAACTCGGTAGAGGTCGTCCGATCTGCAACTGGAAGAAGAAATCCTAATAGCAATGACACAATGAGCGCGATAGCCGATATCTGAAACGCAATTACCACCCCGTGATCTTTGGCGATAAGACCCCAGACCCAGGAACCTATCGCTACACCCAAAGTAATCGACGCACTTGACGTCGCTATCGCGCGCCCCATCACCCATCGCGGCACAAACAACTGAACCAGAACACTGATGGATGTCGTGATCATCATCCACGCCATACCCGCGACCATCAGAATGATGAAATCCAAGGCAATGCTAGTACTCGCAGCCAAAGCCACTAAGCTTGCAGCAACGATCACAGTACACACTCTTAAGGTATTCTCGTTGCCAATTTTCTTGCGCATAGGATGAAGTACAAAAATGCCGCACACCGCACCAATGCCAAATGAACCCAACAACAGGCCGAATGTACCGGCATTACCTTGTAGCAAGTCGTGGGCAATCAAGGGCATCAGAGACGGTAGTGACGCACCGATAAAACATAGAACAAATGCTCGCCCGATAGCACGACGCACTGGCTGCATATTCATTACATAGCGCACACCGGAGTTGATAGAGCGCAGCAAGCCCTCAGCTGGTAGGCGAGAAACCTCGGTCTCTCTCTTCCATCTGCGCAAGGATTCCAGCATTGGTACAAAAGAGATCGCATTAATGGCAAAGGCGACCGTTGCCCCAAAACTAACAACAATAAGGCCCCCAATCGCAGGACCCACACTACGTGCCAAATTGAAGCTAATATTATTTAGCGCCACCGCTTGAGAAAGCAGTTCTTTGGGGACCTGCTCTGCAATGGACGCTCCCCGCGCCGGTGCCGCCAAGGCGCCGCCCGTACCCACCAAAAAGCATAAGCCAAGTAAAACCCAGGGTGTAATTAAACCCAGTATCGATACCAAGGTCATAATGACGGCGGCAATCAATGACAGCAGAAAGAAGGTGATTTGCACCTTGCGACGGTCATAAATATCCGCAATGGCGCCGGCCGGTAATGCGAACAAGGCCATCGGTAGAAAGGTTGCTGTTTGTACTAAGGCGACGTGATCGGCGGTCGAAATACTGGTCATAATCCAGGCAGCCGCGACGCTCTGAATCAGCCCGCCAGCATTGGAAATCGTGTTACTGAACCACATATTGCGAAACAAGGCGTGGCGCAAAGGAGAAAAAATAGCGTCATTATTATGATTCTCTGACGTTGCCATTATTTCTCCGGTACTTAAGAACGAATTTATAGCCAGTCATTGTATGAAAGTTTGACTTAGTTCTATATAGATAATTCGCGCATTAAGGGTGGTTCCACCTTGTCGACCAGCCGTGAATAAATCAACCGGCAATGTCGTTTCGGTCAATGACTTGAGCGTCTGGGTCAATATTTTTTAGACGCGTCGATGACAGTATTTTGTTAGACGCCGCTTGCTTCGCTTTACGAAAGTAAGAAATTGCCGAGATAGACGTTTGCCTGAAGGCGAGACCGTCGAACGGTCAGGATGGCCTAGCTGGGTTCTCCAACAAAGCCTAGCGAAACGATTGAAACCACATGAATAAAATCGCCGAAGCAAAATAAGTAGTCAATGGCGTGCCGCTGTGTAATATCACCGATTAATAATTCTTTCTTTTCAGGTTTTGGCAGCTCCTGCGCGATGGCCAAATCCGACCGGAGTGAGGATGCCGTCGCTATCCGCAGCTCGAGGATCCCGCGGTGGTTACTAAACACTACTTCAGCTTTATAGATCGCTAATCAATCGGTGGCTATTCAAACCTTGAATGAATCCCCATCTAACTTAAGGATATAAAGCTGATGTCGGTCTACAACACCGTTGTTAATAAACATACCGCGCTCATGCAAGCAATTTATCAAACCAAACTTAGTTTCCTTGTTTTTGTTGATATTCACTCGGGCTACAGCCGCTCTCACGCTTGAAGGCCCGTGAAAAACTGGCAACTTCGTTATAGCCAAGCTGCAAGGCAATCTGGGATACAGACTGCGTACCAGCCTGCAGCAGTGCGCATGCCTTTTCCTGGCGGATGCGTTTGGATATCTCCAGAAAGCGGCTGCCTTCGCGACTCAATTGCCGATCCAGGGTGCGCGGTGACTGATTCAGCAACTGCGCTAATTCGGCCAGCGAGGGGAAGCCATTGGTGGATTCACGCAGTATCATGGTCACCCACTCGGTCATCTGCCTGGATTCTATAGTGGCCTGAATCAGTTGTTCACAACGCGCCTCGGCCATTTTGAGCGATGCCTTATCCGCCAAAGGCAATGGCCGCGATAGTGCATCATTACTCAGCACCATTCTTGCCCCCGGCCTATCCTCGTAGCCAAAATGAAAAATGGCCGGTTGCAGTTTGCGATAATGCTGAACGTAAGCGGGCTCGGCATAGGACACGTAAATACCGTAGACAGGCATAGCCTCCTGTATGAGCGACTTAATCTGTTCATGGGCGCTCACAACTACCATTTCCAGTAGAAACCGGAGGGCCGGCGTCCCGAGGGATTGAATCGGCTGAAAGATGACTTCGGACGACTTTGGTCCATGCCGGTACTGCATCTCAAAGGCCGGGTTCATTAGCCGGTAATAGCGGGAGGCAATCTGCAGGGCATAATCCAGCGTCGGGCTGGTGAGGATGGCGTAGCCCAGAATTTCGTGACTGCTGAGTTTGACCTGACGCCCCATCAAAAAGCCCAGGTCAGTACGCCCGCTGGCTTTTATCAGCTGGTCAACCAGGGCCTCGAACTGAACAACACTCAGGGTCGCATCCGGCCCGTAAATCTGTGTCGGCCAAATGTCTGCCGCGCGTAAAACAGCCTCAATATCCAAACCGTCCGTCTTGAGCAGATCACAAAGCGACGCGTAGTAACGCGCCGGCATGCGATTGGCATCAGGCTGCATGTCTGTCCCTCAAATCAATCCAGTCCGTAAATATCAACACAAAGTCAGAAAATAACAAGCTCAGAGTTAAGGAAATCCCAACAATAAGCTCATCCATTCACTCGCCCTGGGCGGTCAAGGCGACAACGGTGAGCAACATGAAGATAGATAAATTCGATTTCGACGAACTAGAGGGTTTCAAGACCGCCCAATCCCTAGCCTACGACGTGGTTCGCCAAGTCGGCAATGAACTGCAGACCGGCATCACCGAGCGAGAAGCCTGCAAACGTATCTCCGCGCTGCTCGCCGAACACGGTGTCACTGATATGTTCCATGAGCCATTCGCATGGTTTAGCAGCCGCACCGCGTTCAAGGACATTAAAAAAGACAGCGATTTCCAGGCCACCGACCGGAGTCTGAAAAAAGGCATGGCGGTAATCCTGGACGTCGCCCCCATCTTTGACGGCTACGCCTGCGACATCGCTTACAGCTTCAGCTTCGGCAACAACCCCGATGTCGAAGCCATGCAGAAAGTGTTAATCGAATGCCGCGATTTCATCCTCAAGTCCGTGCGCGCCCGCAAAAGCATGCGCCTGATTTATCGTGAACTGGACGGCCTGATCGCCAGCCGCGGTTTCGTCAACGTGCATCGCCTCTATCCAGAGCGTGTGCTGGCCCATCGCGTTGCGCGTTTTGAGGGATCGCGTTCGCAGCGCTTCCTGCAGCGCTACCGGGTGATGGGCTATGGTCTGCCGGTGTATGTCTGGCTGCTCGGCAAGGCTGCACTGGCAAAAATCATTCCCAGCATCCAGTCGCCACTATGGAACGACGGGGCGGAATCCGACCATGCTCCGCTGCCCGGCGTCTGGGCGGTTGAACCCCATATCGCGACGCCCAATTACTCGGCGGGTGCCAAGTGGGAAGAAATACTCGTAGTCACCGATGAAGAAGCCTTCTGGCTAGATGATGACGTGCCGCATTGCCAGCTAGCTCGAAAGAAGGGTTGGTGGCCCGTCGATGGCGGCATAGGCTAATTGGAGCAAGCAACGTGAGAACTAACTTTATAAGGAAGAAACCATGCAAGGCCAGATGATGAATCAACCGTTGATCGTGTCTTCACTGATCGAACACGCAGAGCGTTTTCACGGCGATACCGAGATCGTATCACGCACAGTGGAAGGACTAAGCGCCGACGACGGCGGCGCGATAAATAATGGCGTTCACCGGTATACCTATGCCGATGCCCATCAGCGTTCCAAGCAGTTAGCCAATGCCCTGCAGACACTCGGCATCCAGACCGGTGATCGAGTTGGTACCCTGGCCTGGAACGGCTATCGTCATTTCGAGCTGTACTACGCCATCTCCGGTATGGGTGCGATTACCCACACCGTCAATCCCCGCCTGTTCCCAGAACAAATCGCCTGGATCGTCAACGACGCCGAAGACCAGATCCTGTTTTTCGATCTGACTTTCGCCCCACTGATTGAGGCTGTTGCCGCCCAATGCCCGAGCGTCAAGCACTGGGTTGCGATGACCGATCGTGAGCACATGCCGGAACTGAACGTTCCGAACCTGCTGTGCTACGAAGACCTGCTGGTCGCCGAGTCGAATGACTTTGCCTGGCCGCAGCTGGATGAAAACAGCGCCTGCGCCCTGTGTTACACCTCCGGCACCACGGGTAATCCGAAGGGGGTTCTGTACTCACATCGCTCTACGCTGCTGCATGCCTTTTCCAGCGCTATGCCGGACTCCATGAACCTGTCGGCCAGCGATGCCGTGCTGCCCGTCGTGCCCATGTTCCACGTCAACGCCTGGGGCATTCCCTATGCCGCGCCCATGGTCGGCGCCAAGCTGGTGTTCCCCGGGGCGGGCATGGACGGGGCCAGCCTGTGCGAGCTGTTCGAGAATGAAGGCGTCACCTTTACCGCTGGTGTACCGACCGTGTGGCTAGGCGTACTGCAACACCTTCTGTCGACCGGCACAAAGCTATCTACAGTCAAACGCATGATCGTGGGCGGTGCAGCCTGCCCACCGGCGCTGATGCAGAGTTTTAAAAACGAATACAGCATCAAGTTGCAGCATGCCTGGGGAATGACCGAGCTGTCGCCGCTGGGGGCGGTTAATACCTTAAAACAGCGGCATCTGACACTCAGCGACGCAGACCGATTCGCGCTGGAAACCAAGCAGGGCCGTCCGCCCTTCGGCATCGATCTGAAAATTGTCGATGGCGATGGCAATGAACTACCGCGCGATGGTCAGGCCGCCGGCGATTTGCTGGTACGCGGCCACTGGGTGGTCAACCAGTACTTCGGCAAGGACGACAGCCCGCTGGAAAACGGCTGGTTTCCCACCGGTGATGTGGCCAACCTTGATCAGGACGGCTTCATGCAAATCACCGACCGCTCCAAGGACGTGATCAAGTCCGGCGGCGAGTGGATCAGTTCCATTGAACTGGAGAACATCGCTATGGGCCACCCAGCCGTGGCCGAGGCCGCCGTCATTGGCGTTAAACACCCCAAGTGGGACGAGCGCCCGCTGATTGCAGTGGTGAAGAAAGCCGATCAGGAAGTGACTCGCGAAGATATCCTCGCGCAGTATCCCGGCAAGGTGGCCAAGTTCTGTATTCCAGACGATGTGGTATTCGTCGACGAAATTCCGCACACCGCCACCGGCAAGGTCAGCAAACTACTGCTACGCGAACAGCTCGGTGCTTACTCTTGGCCGACTGATTTGCAGGCATAGGGGTGATCGCTATGCCACGGGTGTGGAAGTGCGATTAGAAATCTGGAAACGCATGCCGCCTGTATTTCAGGCGGACAACACCGAGGTAAAAATATCAACAGCTTGTCAGAAAATGGCAAGTCTCAGAGCCTAACAGTGTGAATACTGTTCATATTCACACAGGAGACCGAACATGAACTTTGAAAACATTGACACTGGTTGTATTGATCTGGAATCACTGCCCTGGATTCCCTTCACCCCCTACAGTCCTGAGGTGATGCTGAAATACGTCAAATTCAACCCCATCACCGACGAGATGATTGTATTCCTGAAAGCCCCGGGCGACATGGAAATGCCGCGCCACCATCACAGCGGCACGGTCATTGCCTATACTCTGACCGGCAAGTGGAAGTACAAGGAACATGACTGGACCGCGGGCCCAAATACAGTGGTCTACGAAACAGCCTCTTCGGAGCATACACCTGTGGCCCTTAATCAGGGCGAGGTAATAGTGTTTAACGTCATCGTCGGCGATCTGGTTTATCTGGATGACAACAACAACGTCATCGCCATTGAAAATTGGAAAACCGGCATGCAGCGTTACTTGAAGTTCTGCGAAGACAATGGCATCGAGCCGCAAGATCTAACCGCCTTCAACGGCTAATTTATGCGTAACGAGTGCTACCGCGTAGTGGCGGTGGTAGCCGCCGCGTCCAGGAGACCATCATGAAGAAGCTTGGGAGATAGATATGACCGGTCGTGGCAACAACAATAAATTCAGCCGCCGGAATTTTCTACAGGTGGCGGCCGGTGCAACTGCCTTTACCGCCCTGCCAGCAGCAAGAGCCTTTGCCGCAGATGAAAAGGCGACAGGCGCAAGCGATCATGTGGTCGATGTCGCCATCTTGGGTGGTGGACTGGCTGGCCTGACGGCAGCGCGTGATCTGCAACGCGCTGGCTGCGAATCCTTCGTGGTGCTGGAGGCAATGGATCGCGTCGGTGGTCGCACCCTGAATCACGACCTGGGCAATGATCAGTTCTCTGAAGCCGGTGGCCAATGGATCGGGCCCGGCCAGACCGCTATCGCCGATCTGACACGGGAACTGGGCATCGGCACTTTCCCAACGTATTACCAAGGCAAAACCACTTTCATGGCCGGTGACGGACAGGCATCCGTCGATCTGGGCGGCACTTTCGGTACCGACATGAAGATTGCCGCCAAGCTTGATGAGCTGGCCCGCGGTGTCCCTTCCGGCGCGCCCTGGAAAGCGGAGCGTGCTGCCGAATTGGATAAAATGTCGCTGGGCGACTGGCTGGCGCAGCAAGGCTTTTCGCCCGAGGATCGCATAGGCTGGAGCATTTCTTCCTTCCTGACCGGGGGTGTGATGCCGGCCAAGATGGGCTTTTTGCATTTCCTGTCGATGATCAATTCGGCCGACAGCCGCTACGATCGCCTCGACTCCATCAAGGACAGTGCACAGGAAACCCGCATTTCTGGCGGCTCGCAAGTCCTCAGCCTGAAGATGGCCGAAGCGCTGGGAGACAAGGTTCGTACCGCTTCGCCCGTGCGCCGAATTCGCGACTGGGATCAGTCGGTGGTGACGCTCGAGACCGATACTGGCATCGTGCATGCACGGCAAATCATCCTCGCGATGTCGCCAGCGATGTGCCAGCAGATCGACTTTGATCCGGTACTGCCTACACCCCGGCAGGAACTACAACGTCAGTGGCCCGCGCATTCCCCCGCCCGCAAAGTGGCGCACGTGTACAAAAAACCCTTCTGGCGAGACAAAGGGCTAAACGGCCACATCATGCAGGCACAGGGTCCTATTTTCTGGGCCTATGACAATTCTCCTGAAGACGCTTCGACTGGCGTCATCAATGCCTTCGTGGCGCAATCCATGCTGCCTGCCGATCACCAACAGGCAGAAAAAATACTGAGTGAGATCTATGCCCGCGCACTCGGCGAAGAAGCCCTGCATCCAATCCAGTACCACGACCACGACTGGGGGCAGGACCCGTGGATACTCAGCTGCGTATCGGCCATCCCGCCGGGCTTCTGGACGCAGCATGGCGAGGCCCTGCACCCATCGGTCGGACGCTTGATCTGGTCGGGCACGGAAACCGCCGGAATCTGGGCCGGCTATATGGATGGCGCCGTGCGTTCCGGCCACCGCGCCGCATTGCAGGCCCTGAATAATCTGCGGAGGTCCGCATGAAACACCGGAACCTGGGTATGAGCCGCTTGTCCCTGATGGGCCTGATCGTATTGGCAGTGCTAGTCGGTGGCGGCGCGCTACTCGGGCCTGAGCTGCTGGGCTACTACCGCTTTAGCCAAGCGGTGGTCGCCATGAGCGAAGCCGATATCGAACGCGGTGGCGCATGGCCACAACTGCATCAGGCCTGTATGTCCTGTCATGGCAATCAAGGCGACAGCATTAACCAACTTTATCCCGACCTTGCCGGCCAGCCCGCAGCCTATATAGTTGAGCAGATGCAGGCCTTTGCCAGCGGCACACGTGCCAACCCGAATATGTCACCACTCGCGGCCACCCTCAGCAAAGACGAAATCGAACAGCTCGCAGCTTATTTCGCCACACAGCCTGTCGTGGCCAATTCCTCGCTCCAGGCCAATCCTGCCTTGCGCGATGCCGGTAAAGATCTAGTAAAGCAAGGCGGCTGTATCGCCTGCCACGGTCCGAATTTTGCCGGTCAGGGCAGCTTCCCACGACTAGCTGGTCAGGGCTTCGATTACCTCGTCAACCAATTGCAGGCTTATCGCGACGGCAGACGAGCCGACCCATCCGGAACAATGCCAACCATAACGGCTGCTCTGTCGGACACCGACATTGACGCCATCGCGCAGTACCTGGCAAGTCATCCCGTTCAGATTCAGGAATAAAGATATGCAAAATACTAGCAACTACTCTGACGGCCGGCAGTTCACTGCCTGGGCCGCCATCATCGCCGCCATCCAGGCCTGGGCCTGTGCCGGCTTCTACGCTGCGGCGACTGGCGGCGACTTCGGCATGGTTCTGCGGCCGGCTGAATTTCTGGCTCTACCGACGACTGCCATTGACCAGTTCTGGCTAGCCATGATCCTCGACTGCCTCGGTTTTTATCTGCCGTTCCTGATCATCGGTGCCTACTTCTGGGCACGTCTACGCCCTGATCATGGCGTACCCATGGACATGGCCCTGCTGTGCATCGTGGTCTACGTCATCCTCGGCACCGCCGGTGCCGGCATCCAGTTTTCTACCCTGCATCCATTGGTCGTGGCGCACGCCGCGGGCGATTCAATGTCTCAGGCCGCTAGCGAAAAAGCCTGGCTGGCTATAAGCCATGCGGCCCAGGGGCTCTGGAAGCTGGAAGGTCCCGTCATGGGCCTGTGGGGCGTAGTGGTCGGGAGAGCCATCCACCGCTCTGGCATGCCTTTTGGTCGGCTACTGATGTTCGTTGGCCTGTGCTATGCAACCGCCTTCGTGACCAGCGTGCTCGGCCTCACTGTTGTATTCGAACTTGTTCAACTCATTTTCATTCTTTTATTGCCGTTATGGGCCCTGCTCACAGGCATTCACCTGTTACGTAATCCTTCTATCGGAGTTACTCATGAATAAGAACACCAACAATACTATTGTCGCCACCTCATTTCCGAGCAAGGAAATATCCCTCAATGGCATCAACTACCATGTAATCGATGCTGGCGCAGGCGATAACGTCGTGCTGCTGCTGCACGGCCAACCAGACACTGCCAGTGTCTGGCGCTATCAGATAGACGCCCTGGTGAAGGCCGGCTACCGTGTTATCGCACCCGACATGATCGGCTATGGACAGACTGACAAACCACAGGAAACCGCACGTTATCAGGGCGAACTGATCATTGGCGACATGGTCGCCCTGCTGGACGCACTCGAATTGAAGCAGGTCGATGTCATCGGCCATGACTGGGGCGCTTTTGTCAGCTGGGAGCTAGTGCTAAACCTACCAGAACGCTTCCGGCGACATGTCGCTGTTTCCGTCGGCCACCCCGATCGCATGATGAGCATGTCCGGCCCGGAAGAGGTCAAGGAAAGCTGGTACATGTACCTGAACGGCCAGCCCGATACCGCCAGTCTCTACGCGGCCAAAGACGGCGAGTTCTTCAAGCACTTCATTATTCCGACCCATCCAGAAATCGATGAAGTGTGGTCACGCATGCAGAATCCCAGCGCCCTCAACGGCATGCTGAACTGGGATCGGGCCAATCAGATGTCTTCTTTTTATCTGGCCATGGTCTCCGGCGAATCCGAACCGCGTAAAGGCCAAGTTCCAACATTAGGGATTTGGAGTAGCGGCGACACTTACCTATGGGAAGACCAGATCAAAACCAGCGGCGCACTCATGGATGCCGATTGGCGCTATGAACGCATCGAAGGTGGCTCGCACTGGGTGATGCTCGATCGTGCACAGGAAGTGAACGCGCTGATCCTAGACTGGTTAGAAAATAACTAGCATCAATAAATATGGCGCGAGTAGTGAACAGCGCCATTTCTTTTCTGGTGACCGCATACGCATCATTTCAGAAAGCTCGAGGAGAAAGAAGATGTCAGCCTTAGTTAACGATCCACAATCCCTACAAATCAACATATGATTGACCAAGCGTTAAAAATATAGGACAGCCTATATTGCTACTAAATGGCAATCAGACAGTTTATATTGGCAATGGACAGTCCATATTGTTCTTTATCATCAGTCGCTTCTTATTTTGTACGTTATTCCACTGTTACAGATTTAGCCAAATTCCGAGGCTGATCGACATCTGTACCTTTGAGAATTGCCACATGATAAGACAATAATTGCAAAGGAATGGTATAGATTATCGGCGCGATAACATCGTTAACATGGGGAAGCTCAATAATATTCATGCCCTTAGCGGCTTTGAAACCAGCTGCTTTATCACTGAACACAAATAATTGACCACCGCGCGCTTGAACTTCTTCAATATTAGATTTTAATTTTTCTAATAACTCATCATTTGGTGCTACCGCAATAACCGGCATATCTGCATCAACCAGCGCTAACGGGCCATGTTTAAGTTCCCCAGCCGGATAGCTTTCTGCGTGGATATAAGATATTTCTTTTAATTTCAATGCGCCTTCCATTGCAACAGGCCATTGCGCGCCTCGCCCCAAGAAAAGCGCGTGATGTTTTTCTGCGAAGGCATTAGACATTTTTTTAATATCTAAATTTAATTCTAAGGTCTCAGCTAAAAGATCCGGGAGCGCATTCAGCGCTGCCACAATGTCTTCTTCTTGCTCACTACTCATATCGTGATGGCGGCCAAGCGCTACCGTTAAAAACAAAAGTGCGACTAACTGTGTTGTAAATGCCTTTGTGGAAGCAACGCCAATTTCTGGGCCGGCCTCTGTCATTAGGTATAAATCTGACTCTCTAACTAAAGAGCTTTGAGCAACATTGCATACGGTAAGTGATGCTGAATAGCCCAGCGTTTTAGCAAGCCTTAGTGCGGCTAATGTATCTGCGGTTTCACCTGATTGAGAGATAGTAATAAACAGCGTATTGTCTTGAACTTTAAATTTCCGGTAGCGAAATTCACTAGCAACTTCAACACGACAAGGCACGCCCGCTAAACCTTCTATCCAATATTTAGCAACCATACCTGCATGATAACTCGTGCCGCAGGCCACTATCTGTACGGAGGAAATATTCTGTAATATCTCACCCGCATGTGAGCCCATTGCTTCAACAAGTATTTTTTTGCTACCCAATCTGCCTGCTAAAGACCGGCGTATCACGGAGGGCTGCTCGTAAATTTCCTTGAGCATGAAGTGCCGATAGTGGCCCTTATCCACCGATTCCGCGGCCGCATCGATTTGTGTTATATCGCGAGAAACTGGCGTAAATTCAGCGTTAAAAATAGAGTATTGTTCCGGCGTGATTTCAGCTACATCGCCCTCTTCTAAATACACAAAACGGTCGGTTACCTGACGTAAGGCAAGCTGGTCAGAGGCAATAAAATTCTCGCCAATACCAATGCCGATGACTAAAGGACTACCCTTGCGGGCGCAAATAATTTTTTCTGGTTCACTAGAGTGAATAACCGCTAGTCCGTAGGCCCCGTGTAAATCAGCAATCGCTAACTTAAGCGCCTCCATCAAGTTCTGCGTTGTTTGATAGTAATGGTGTATTAGGTGAACAATGGTCTCGGTGTCGGTTTGGGATACAAATACGTAATCCAACTTTTGCAGACGGATTTTAAGTTCAGCATGGTTTTCAATAATGCCGTTGTGAACTAGTGCAATGTTACCTGAGACATGGGGATGGGCGTTTTCTTCCGACGGTTGGCCGTGGGTAGCCCAGCGAGTATGAGCAATACCCACGCGACCGTGCAAAGGGCTTTCGGAGAGCTCGTCGGAAAGTATTTCAACTTTGCCAACCCGCTTACGATTTTGTATCTGGCCACTGGGATCGATAATCGCCATGCCAGCTGAATCGTAGCCGCGATATTCTAGGCGTCGCAAACCTTCTAATAAGATACCTGAAACTTCGCGCTGCGCTACTGCACCTACAATGCCACACATGTGTCGTTCCCTTTTTAAATTCTGTTTTTGCAGTTAATCACGGGGCTTTTTTTCTGGCCGTTTCCACCCAGTGATATTACGCTGCTTAGCGCGCGCTACCGCTAATTCACCATCGGCAATATTGCCAGTAATGGTTGATCCGGCGCCAATGGTTGCGCCCTTGCCCACCTTAACCGGCGCTACAAGTGCGGTGTTTGACCCCACAAAAGTGTTATCTGCAATTTCGGTTTTAAATTTATTAACGCCATCGTAGTTACAGGTAATCGTTCCTGCACCCACATTAACATCGCGTCCTATTTCGGCATCACCGATATAACTTAAATGACTCACTTTACTTGCGCGGCCAATGTTTGCTCTTTTCGTTTCTACAAAATTGCCAATTTTAACTTCTTCGGCCAATACCGTACCTGGCCTCAAACGTGCAAAGGGTCCAATCGTGCAGGATGCGGCTAAGCTTGCACCTTCAATAACAGAGTTAGATTTAATTTCACAGTTCGCAGCAATGTTTGAATCAATAATATGGCAATTTGGGCCAATGCTTACGCCGTCGCCCAACACAACGTCACCTTCGAAAACGCAATTCACATCAATAAAAACATCTTCGCCAGTTTGTAAATTACCACGGATATCTATTCGTGTAGCATCGGCTAAGCTAGCACCTTGAACCATTAGCGCTTCAGCAAGATGCCCTTGGTAATAGCGCTCAAGTAATTGCAGTTGTGAGCGGGTATTAGCGCCCTGCACTTCCATGGGATGTGCCGCGTGACTTACTTTAATGGCAACGCTATCGGCGACAGCCATGGCGACAATATCGGTTAAATAATATTCGCCCTGAGCATTATTTGACTTAAGCCTTGGCAGCCATTGATTTAGCTTCTTAGCGCTTACCGACATAATCCCGGTGTTTACTTCTTTTACTAATAGCTGTTCTGGCGTCGCGTCTTTTTGTTCGACAATCGCAATAACATTATTATTACCGTCGCGAATAATACGGCCATAGCCCGTTGGCTTGTCTAAATACACGGTAAGCAGCGCAAGGGTGTCGGCGCAGGCGGTCTCAAGCAATGCATCGAGGGTTTGCGACGAAATAAGCGGCACGTCACCATAGAGAATAAGAACGCGGCTATCCTCCGGGATGACTGGCAACGCTTGGGCTACAGCGTGGCCGGTACCTTTTTGTTCCGCTTGCAGAGACCATTTTATATTTTGTCCGGCGAGACTTTCTTTAACCAAATCAGCGCCATGACCGATCACAATATGGCTTCTATCGGCGCCAATTTTTTCGGCGACGTCGACAACGTGCCTCAGCATGCTCTTACCGGCAATTTCATGCAGCACTTTAGGGATCTTGGAGCGCATTCGGCTGCCCTGACCTGCGGCCAGAATCACTACGTCTAGTGTCATTATTTAACCTTTTGCTGTTGCGCGCGTTTACCGATAAAAGGATATAGCAGGAGATAGTAACGGAAACAAAAAAGGGCGGCCAGAGCCGCCCTTTTTCTAATACGGTTAAACCGTACTATTTACTTAGTGACTTACGAATTTGCTGCAAAGTCCGAAGCTGAGCCGATGCTGCCGCTAACTGCGCTGCTGCACGGGAGTAATCAACATCTGCACTTTGATTCAACATCGCTTGTTGAGCGTGTTTCTGCGCCTCTAGTGCCGCTGCCTCGTCGAGGTCGCCAGCACGCATAGCCGTATCTGCAAGAATACTCACCACATTGGGTTGTACTTCCAGAAAACCGCCAGACACGTAGAAAATAATCTCTTCGCCGTTGTCTTGTACGATACGTACCGGACCTGGTTCCAAGGATGTTAGCAACGGCGCGTGACCATAAGTCACACCCAGGTCACCCTGAGTACCGTTTGCAACAATCAGCTTGGCACGGCCAGAGAACAACTCTGCTTCTGCACTCACGATGTCACAATGAATAGTCATAGCCATATTTTCGCCTCTCAGGCATAAAGCTCGCTAGTGCGAGCTTACAGTTTAGCCGCTTTCTCGATTGCTTCGTCGATGGTACCAACCATGTAGAAAGCCTGCTCAGGAAGGTGATCGTAATCACCACCGAGAATGCCTTTAAAGCCAGCAATAGTATCTTTCAGAGATACATACTTTCCTGGGCTGCCGGTGAAGATTTCAGCAACGTGGAAAGGCTGTGACAAGAAACGCTCAATTTTACGTGCGCGTTCTACAGTTGTTTTGTCTTCTTCAGACAATTCGTCCATACCAAGGATCGCGATGATGTCTTTCAGCTCTTTATAGCGCTGCAATACCATCTGTACACCGCGGGCAACTTCATAGTGCTCTGCACCAACAATCAGCGGATCGAGCTGACGTGAGGTGGAGTCCAGAGGATCTACCGCAGGGTAAATACCTTTAGAAGCGATGTCCCGGCTCAAAGTAACGGTTGAGTCAAGGTGAGCAAACGTGGTTGCTGGTGAAGGGTCAGTCAAGTCATCCGCCGGTACGTATACCGCCTGAATAGATGTGATAGAACCTGTCTTCGTGGAGGTAATACGCTCCTGAAGTGCACCCATCTCTTCTGCCAGTGTTGGCTGGTAACCTACCGCTGAAGGCATACGGCCTAACAGTGCAGATACTTCTGTACCAGCCAAGGTGTAACGGTAGATGTTGTCAACGAACAACAGTACGTCACGACCTTCGTCACGGAATTTTTCAGCCATGGTCAAACCAGTCAGTGCTACACGCAGACGGTTGCCCGGTGGCTCGTTCATCTGGCCGTAAACCATTGCTACTTTTGATTTGCTGAAGTCTTGAACGTTAACAACGCCAGATTCCTGCATTTCGTGGTAGAAGTCGTTACCTTCACGGGTACGCTCACCAACACCGGCAAATACAGACAGACCGCTGTGCTCAGATGCGATGTTGTTGATCAATTCCATCATGTTGACGGTTTTACCAACACCCGCACCACCGAATAGACCAACTTTACCGCCCTTAGCGAATGGGCAAACCAAGTCGATAACCTTAATACCAGTTTCGAGTAGGTCAGAAGACGCCGCTAATTCTTCGTAAGCAGGCGCTTTACGGTGAATAGGCATACGCTCTTTTTCACCGATGGGGCCACATTCGTCAATTGGGTTGCCCAACACGTCCATGATCCGACCCAGGGTTTCGATGCCCACGGGTACCATGATCTTTTCTTTAGTGTTGTTTACGTTAAGGCCACGACGCAATCCTTCAGAAGAACCGAGGGCGATGGTACGAACTACGCCGTCTCCTAATTGCTGTTGCACTTCCAGGGTCAGACCGCTGTCAGCAACCAACAGTGCATCATAGACCTGTGGTACCGCATCGCGTGGAAATTCCACGTCGATAACGGCGCCGATAACTTGTACGATACGTCCGCTACTCATGTCCGGTTCCTCTTCAAAACCTTAAATAATCAAATTCTGTTTCAGTGGTGAAAAATCTTACGACGCTACCGCCGCTGCACCACTCACGATTTCCGACAGTTCCTGGGTAATCGCCGCCTGACGTGCTTTGTTATAAACCAGCTGCAGACCGTCGATAATATCGCCGGCATTGTCTGTCGCGTTCTTCATCGCGATCATTCGAGCTGCCTGTTCACAAGCACCGTTCTCAACCACTGTCTGGTAAACCTGTGACTCAACATAACGAGTCAGTAAGCCTTCCAGTAATTCTTCAGGGCTGGGCTCGTAAATATAATCCCAGTGGTGTTTTAAGCTGTCGTCTTGCTCTGCTTCCAGAGGCAGTAGCTGGTTTACAAATGGGTTTTGAGTCATGGTGTTCACAAACTCATTACCAACCAGATACAGGCGATCTATTTTGCCTTCGCCGTAAGCGTCGAGCATAACTTTTACACTGCCAATCAAATCAGCAACGCTGGGTGCTTCACCCATATCTTTTGCCGCTGCAACAACGTTGCCACCATAGCTCTTGAAGAATGCACCGGCTTTACTCCCGATTAAGCACAAATCAATTTCTACGTTCTTTTCTGACCAGCCCTGCATTGCTTTGATGGCTTTTTTGAATACATTGGTATTCAAACCACCGCACAAGCCGCGGTCAGTAGAGACAATGACATAACCGACGCGTTTAACTTCCCGCTCAGTCATATACTGATGACGGTACTCTGGATTTGCATTGGCGATATGACCCACCACAGCGCGCATGCGCTGAGCGTAGGGTTTACCCAATTCCATGCGATCTTGAGCTTTACGCATTTTACTCGCCGCAACCATTTCCATGGCGCTAGTGATTTTTTGCGTGCTCTTGATGCTGGATATCTGGGTGCGTATCTCTTTTGCACCTGCCATGATTCAACAATCCTCAAGCAGAAAAGCTGCGCTTGCGCGCAGCTTAACGTCTTACCAAGTCTGAGTTGCCTTGAACTTTTCAACGAGTTCTTTGAACTTGCCTTCCAGTTCTGCGTTCCAGTTACCGCTGTCGTTGATTTCTTTCATTACCGCAGCGTATTCACTGTTGGCGAAAGATAAAATTGCTGATTCAAAATCTAGAATCTTAGCAACTTCAACGTTTTTCAGATGGCCTTCGTTGGCGCAGTACAAAGACAGACCCATTTCAGCAATGCTGAGGGGGCTGTACTGTTTCTGCTTCATCAATTCGGTAACGCGCTCACCTTGTGACAACTGAGCTTTGGTCGCTTCATCTAGATCAGAAGCAAACTGCGAGAACGCCGCCAATTCACGGTACTGAGCCAATGCGGTACGAATACCACCAGACAATTTCTTAATAATCTTTGTCTGTGCTGCACCACCAACCCGCGAAACCGAAATACCTGCGTTCATCGCAGGACGAATGCCTGAGTTGAACATATCGGTTTCAACGAAGATCTGACCGTCGGTGATAGAGATGACGTTGGTCGGTACGAAAGCCGATACGTCACCCGCTTGGGTTTCGATAACTGGCAGAGCCGTTAATGAACCTGTTTTACCTTTTACTTCACCGTTGGTGAACTTCTCTACGTAATCCTCTGAAACGCGGGCTGCGCGCTCAAGCAAACGAGAGTGGAGGTAAAAAACGTCGCCGGGATAAGCTTCACGACCCGGTGGACGACGCAATAACAGGGAGATTTGACGGTAGGCCCAAGCCTGCTTGGTCAAATCATCATAAATGATCAGTGCGTCTTCGCCGCGATCGCGGTAGTACTCACCAATGGTGCAACCAGTGAACGGTGCAATGAACTGCATAGATGCTGGATCAGAAGCCGTCGCCGCAACAACCACGGTGTGGTCCATAGCGCCGTGCTCTTCTAATTTACGCACTACTGCCGCAATAGAAGAAGCTTTCTGACCGATAGCGACGTACACACATTTAATACCAGACGATTTCTGGTTAATGATAGCGTCGACAGCAATTGCTGTTTTACCGATTTGGCGGTCACCGATGATCAGCTCACGCTGGCCACGACCGATTGGTACCATCGCATCAACGGCTTTAAGACCGATCTGCACTGGCTGGTCTACCGATTTACGCCAAATTACGCCGGGAGCAACTTTTTCAATTGCGTCGGTCAATTTTGCGTTGATAGGACCTTTACCGTCGATTGGATTACCCAGTGCGTCAACAACGCGACCTTGTAATTCAGGACCAACCGGTACTTCTAAGATACGACCTGTACATTTACAGGTTTGACCTTCGGCAATTCCTAAGTAGTCACCTAGTACTACGGCACCTACAGAATCGCGCTCAAGGTTAAGGGCCATACCAAAACGGCCACCTTCAAACTCGATCATTTCACCGTACATCACCTCGGTTAAACCGTGGATACGTACGATACCGTCAGATACGGATACTACCGTGCCCTCATTCTGGGCTTGAGCAGACACATCTAATTTATCGATGCGCTGTTTGATAATATCGCTAATCTCGGATGGATTCAGTTGCTGCATGCTCTGTTCCTCAATCCTATTCTCTAAACGCTCAGGAATTTATTGCTTCAGCGAGTTTCGCTAAGCGACCGCGCACCGAGCCATCTATTACCAAGTCCCCTGCTTTCACAATCACGCCGCCCAATAACAAGGGATCGACGGTAGTGTGAACATGAACTTCGCGTGCCAATTTTTTGCCTAAAACTTCAGCAAGACGCTTCTCAGACTCTGAATCCAACGCGAACGCTGTTGTCAGTTCTACATCCACTGTACGTTCCTGGATGGCCTTTTGCGCTTCGAACAATTCGCTTATTGTTGGGAGTAAGCCCAAGCGCTTGTTCTCTGCGAGAATCTTGATGAAGTTTTGTCCGCCAGCATTAAATGTATCAGCACATACGTCGATAAACGTTTGCGCTTGCTGATCGGTTGTCATCGCCGGAGAGCTTAAAAACTTCATCACTTCCGGTTGTTGGGATACGGCTGCCGCTGTTGCCAGCATTGCAGACCACTCTCCCAACGTCGATGCTGCTAAAGCGTACTCAAAGGCCGCTTTAGCATAGGGTCTAGCTGTTGTGCTTAATTCCGCCATGATCAACCTCGCTTAAAGGCTTGCGGCCAGCTTGTCGACCATGTCTTTATGAACAGACTCATCGATAGATGCTTCAAGCACTTTCTCAGCGCCAACCAAAGCAAGCTTGGCAACTTGTGAACGCAGCTGTTCTTTAGCGCGGTTCACGTCTTGCTCAATCTGTGCTTCAGCAGCCGCCTTCAGGCGTTCGCCCTCTGTTCGTGCTACGTCTTTCGCTTCTTCAACGATCTGGCTAGCGCGCTTATTAGCAGCATCAATAATTGTTGCCGCCTCTGCTTTCGCTTCGCGTAATTGCTTGGTCGCTTTTTCTTGAGCTAACTCAAGGTCACGACCCGCGCGATCCGCAGCATCCAGACCATCAGCGATTTGCTTTTCACGCTCATCCATCGCTGTGCGAATGGCACCCCATACAAATTTGTAGGAGAACCACACAAAGAACAGAAAGCTGATCGATTGTCCAATCAGTGTGAGATTAATATTCACGCCGATACCTCTGCTGTATGAATTTGCTGTTGGTGTTTTTTAGCTGCTTGCAATTAAGCTGGCAGACCAGGAACAACAACAAACAGTACGTACATCGCAATACCAACGCCGATCATTGGAACCGCATCAAGCAGACCAGCGATCAGGAACATTTTGCCTTGCAGCATTGGTGCTAGTTCTGGTTGACGTGCTGAACCTTCCAGCAATTTGCCACCCAAAATTGCAAAGCCAATTGCCGTGCCCAGTGCGCCAAAACCAATCATTAACGCAACAGCGATCAGTGCTAAACCCATGGTAGTTCTCCTACTTTCAACTTTAAGTTAATAAAAATGTAAATCAGTGAAACTGGTCTTCTTCTTCAATTTGATGCGCCGTTGCCATGTAGACAATGGTCAGAACCATGAAGACGAAAGCTTGTAGTGTGATAACAAGAATGTGGAATACTGCCCACGCCCACTGCAACACACCGGCAAATATACCCAGTACCAAACCGGCACCAAACATAGTCGCAATCAAGATAAAGATCATTTCGCCGGCATACATGTTGCCGAATAACCGAAGACCTAATGAAATTGGTTTAGATATCCAAGAAATAGCTTCTAGTGCAAAGTTAATAGGCACCAATAAAATATTTACATACCATTTAGGGCTGTGGAATGGGTGCAAAGTCAGCTCTTTAACAAAGCCCATAAGGCCTTTCTTGGCGATGGTGAAGTACACCATCAATCCGAACACGGTGAAACCCATACCTAAGGTTACGTTCGGGTCAGTAGTTGGAACGACTTTAAAGAAGAAGTGCGGATTGCCAGTCACCCAGGCCATAAAGGCAGGAATCCAGTCAACCGGTACCAAGTCCATGGTATTCATTAACAGAATCCACATGAAAATGGTCAATGCCATTGGAGCTATCATGGCATTTTTGTGATGAAAGCCGTCTTTAACGGTTTGATCAATAAAACCGATGATCATTTCAAGTATGTTTTGAGCGCCACGCGGCACACCGCTATGAGCGCGCTTAGCAATACGAGCAAATATGACTAAAAACAAAAAACCAAGACCGATAGACCACAACATTGAGTCGACGTGAATTGCCATGAAACCCATATCTGAAGCTTCAGCGCCGCTGTGGGCCAAGGTCCACGTATCTTGTGTCAGTACTTCATGAACATGACCCGATTCGTCGAGACGTTCATAACCGGCAGGAAGTTTGCCATAAGTTAGATTGGTAAGATGGTGCTGGATATAACCAACGGTGGATTGCGATTCACCTGCCATGTGTCACTCTCGTAAATGTTAACGCGTTGACCAAAGTTTTAAATTCTGTTGCCCCGCAAAGCGTAGCGGGCAAGTATTACAGCGTTCAGCAGCATAACGATCAAATATGCCAGAAATAAGACAAACACCTGTAACGGCTGTACTAATGCAAACGTTGCTGCAAACAACATCACTGTTGTCACAAACTTTCCGGATTCGCCTCGGTAAAAAGACCGAGCTACCTCGCGTGCGAATGCCGCGCCAGTGTAACGAAATACTTGGCGCGCGAAATATGCATTCGGCACTACGGAAATCATTCCCCCTATGACTGCGGAATAGGCCATAACCTTATCCACGGGGAACAGTATGAAACTGCTTAACAGCACAAGCGCACATTGCAAACCGTATATCTTTAGTATCGGCGGTCTAGCTATTTTATGAGCAGCGCGCGGAACTTTCCGCTCATTTCCTGCTGTCATCTATGCCACCGCGAATGTCAAATAATGGCTTACTTCGTGCTCGTACTGCTTGTTCAAAAAACGGGGCGAATTATATGGGCTATATAAGCAATATTCAACCAATTTAAGTGCTTATGACTTATATGTCATTTATTCACAAAATCTATTTAATACTCTTAAAATCAATAATTTACCCAGTTACAACGTAGAACATGTGTCATAAAACACTACATAATGTAGGGTCTTATTGCACTGTACACAAAATAAGCTATTTTATGTGATTTAAAATACCGTCTAGCTCATCGAGATTAGTGTACTTAATTGTGAGAGTACCGCGCCCCTTTGCGGTGTGTTGAATCGATACCGGTGACCCTAGTCGTTCAGAGAGACTTTCTTGCAGTTGTTTTATGTCAGGATCAAGGGCAACTGGCTTTTTGGTTTTATCTTGTAACTTCTCTTCTGCCAAGCGGCGAACCAAAGCCTCTGTTTGCCGTACCGAAAGTCCCTTGCTAACAACTGTAGATGCAGCAGCAGATTGCTGCTCTTGCGCGACGCCCAGCAAAGCGCGGGCGTGACCCATTTCAATATCGCCATTTTCTAATAGTTTTTGGACTTCTTCTCGCAAGCCCGTCAAACGTAATAAATTCGTGATTGTGGTTCGTGATTTACCGACTAATTGGGCAATTTCAGCGTGGGTTAACTCAAATTCCTTTTGTAACCGTACCATGGCCAAGGCTTCTTCCATGGGATTAAGGTCTTCACGTTGCAGATTTTCAATTAGCGCCATCGCAGCGGCGGCTTCGTCGGCTACGTCGCGAATCAATGCTGGAACCGAATCTAAACCCGCCAACTGGGAGGCTCGCCAGCGGCGCTCGCCAGCAATTATCTCGTAGCGGCCACCATCAATTGGACGAACCACAATCGGTTGCATAATCCCCTGTGACCGAATGGAGTTTGCCAACTCTTCCAGCGCTTCTGGCTGCATATCACGACGGGGCTGATAGCGACCACGCTGCATAAATTCGATAGGCAAATTACGCAAAGTGCCGTCGGTAGTCGGCGTAGCTGACTCAGACTGGCCTTCCGAATTCTCACGTTTAGCGAGATCGACGCCAGCCAGTTCGGGGTTTATTGATACCGGTGTGGCAGAAGCCCCTAGCAGTGCATCTAGCCCGCGGCCCAATCCTCTTTTTTTAACCATGTATTTGTTCAGCCTGTGTGTTCGCGCTTGTATCTTGCGCCGTTGCGCGGCGTAATACTTCGCCAGCTAACGCTAAGTAGGCCAATGCCCCCTTAGACTGCTTATCATAAAACAAAATCGGCAAGCCATGACTTGGCGCTTCGGCAAGGCGGACATTACGCGGAATGACGGTGCTATAAACTTTATTACCAAAATGACGACGCAGTTCGTCGGTTACTTGATTGGTCAAGCCGTTGCGGCCATCGTACATGGTACGCAATATCCCCTCGATTTCTAAGGCCGGATTTATTAGCTGCTTGACCCGATTAACCGTATTAATTAACGCGCTTAGACCTTCCAGGGCATAGTATTCACACTGCATAGGAATGATCACGCCGGTTGCAGCGGCAAGTGCATTAACAGTTAACATGTTTAAGGACGGCGGGCAGTCGATCAACACATAGTCATATTGATCAGCAACGGCATTCAACGCTTCGCGCAGACGAAACTCACGACCGATTTCATTGATTAATTCTACTTCTGCAGCAGTTAGATCTTGATTGGACGGCAAAATGGAAAAACCACATTCTGGTGCGTCTACAATACATTCGCTAATCGGTTTATTTGCGACAAGTACATCGTAAACCGAGTACTCAACACTGCTTTTATCTACCCCGCAACCCATCGTTGCATTACCTTGCGGGTCTAGGTCAATCAATAGAATTCTACGTTTGGTTGCCGCTAAGGATGCAGCCAGATTTACGCTAGTTGTCGTTTTACCGACACCACCTTTTTGATTGGTAATTGCGTATACCTTGGCCACTGGATTTTCCTTCAGTTTTACTTTGAGAGACCTTTGCAGGATTGCTCTTTTGCCCAAGCACTATGTCAACATCGTGCAGAATGGGCCATTTAAGTCTATAAACGCCCTCATTCCCCGCCGTTTTCCCTGCCAGAAACCAATTTTTCTCTACAAATGGTTCAAAGACGCCAACGTTTCAATGACGGGCCAGCACGATTAAATGCCGCTCTTCCTCTACATTTGGCACCGACAAGGCGTAAGAAGCCTCGACGATAAAGTGTTTTGGGAGCTGACTCAACTCTGTATCAGGAAAAACACCCTTCATCGCGAAGAGTCGACCATCTTCGGTGAGATGCCCTTCACAACCATCGATCATATCGCGTAAGGATGCGAATGCTCTCGATAAAATACCATCATAACGCGCTTCGGCTTTGAAGTGCTCAACGCGCTCTGAGTAAATACTCACATTGAGGAGTTTCAGTTGCTGGCGTACCTCAATCAAAAACCGCGTTTTCTTGCCGTTGCTATCCAGCAGCGAAAAATGCTTATGTGGGAACAGTATCGCTAACGGTATACCCGGTAAACCCGCACCCGTGCCAACATCTAAATAACGGTCGCTCAAGATATAAGGTGCGATACTCAAACTATCTAAAAGATGCTTGCTTACCATTGCCTGAGGATCGCGAATAGCGGTGAGGTTGTACGCTTTATTCCATTTTTGCAGTAAGTTTAAGTAATCAAGCAATAAGTCGACTTGCTGATCAGAGACCGCTATACCTAACTCTGCAATGCCACCTAGTAATCCTTGTTTAATTCCTTCCACTCAGGCTGATTTCCTATCAAGCAGTCCGCGTTTTTTTAAGTAAACCAATAACAAAGATACTGCGGCAGGCGTAACGCCGGGTATCCGTGACGCTTGCGCTAAGGTCTGTGGCCGCGTATTACCCAATTTTTGTTTTACCTCATTAGACAGACCTTCGATAATCGAATAATCAAAATCCAAAGGCAATCTAGTGTTCTCATACCGCCGCAAACGGTCGATCTCTTCTTGCTGTCTATCGATATAACCGGCGTACTTAACACCGATCTCAATTTGTTCACTGACTTGTTCACAAACCTCATTTTCAGGGCTAGCTACTAAGGCAGCGATATCGGCGTATTTCAATTCAGGCCGTTTAAGCAACTCCAACAAATTGTATTCGTGGCTTAGTGGTTTTTCTATCTTGGTATTTAAGGCATTCGCGGCATCACTGCCTGGTTGCACCCAAAAAGACGCTAAGCGCGCTCTTTCTCGTTCAATGTTTTCACATTTCTCTGAGAATACAGCCCAGCGAGTATCATCAACTAAACCCAGCTCTCGGCCCTTTGCTGTTAATCGTAAATCCGCATTATCTTCTCGCAGCAATAGGCGATACTCGGCCCTCGAGGTAAACATCCGATAGGGCTCGCGGGTACCCATGGTAATTAAGTCATCAACCAAAACACCGATATACGCTTCATCCCTACGCGGGCACCACGCTTCCTTGCCCTGTGCTTGCAGAGCTGCATTAGCTCCAGCCAGTAAGCCCTGTGCTGCGGCCTCCTCGTAACCTGTGGTGCCATTAATTTGGCCAGCAAAGAACAAACCGCGTATAAACTTGGTTTCCAGTGAGTACTTTAAATCCCTAGGTTCAAAATAATCGTATTCAATCGCATAACCAGGGCGGGTCATGTGGGCATTTTCGAAGCCCTTGATCGATCTAACTAGATTCAGCTGAACATCAAAAGGCAGACTAGTTGAAATACCGTTGGGGTAAAGCTCGTGCGTATTTAAGCCTTCTGGCTCTATGAATACTTGATGTGAATTTTTATCCGCAAAGCGATGAACCTTGTCTTCGATCGATGGGCAATACCGTGGCCCAATTCCTTCTATCACACCGGTATACATCGGTGAGCGATCTAGACCGCCGCGAATAATATCGTGGGTTTGCTCATTGGTATGGGTAATCCAACAACATACTTGTTCGGGATGCTGTTGTTGGTTTCCTAAATACGACATCACGGGTCTTGGTGTGTCGCCCCACTGGGCTTCTAAACCTGTAAAGTTTACTGATTTCGCATCTATTCGCGGTGGTGTGCCGGTTTTTAGTCTATCAACTCGGAAAGGTAGCTCGCGTAAGCGCTGTGCTAAAGCGAGTGATGGTGGATCACCTGCTCTACCACCGCTGTGGTTATCTAAGCCAATATGAATTTTACCGCCAAGAAAGGTCCCTGCGGTTAAAACAACCGTTTTACTAAAAAAGCGCAGACCAATATTGGTAACAACACCTCTAACTTCTTCATTTTCAACAATTAAATCATCAACAGCTTGTTGAAAAATAGCTAAATTTGGCTGATTTTCTAAAATTGTGCGTATTGCCGCTTTGTAAAGAATTCGGTCTGCTTGTGCACGTGTTGCCCTTACTGCGGGGCCTTTACGAGCATTTAATACTCGAAATTGTATACCACCCAAATCGGTGGCTTTTGCCATCGCGCCACCTAAGGCATCAATTTCTTTAACAAGGTGACTTTTTCCGATACCCCCAATAGCGGGGTTACATGACATTTGCCCCAGGGTTTCAATATTGTGAGTAAGCAATAAGGTCGCACAACCCATTCTTGCTGCAGCGAGCGCTGCTTCCGTACCAGCGTGACCACCACCAATAACAATTACGTCGTAGCTTTGCGGATAATCCACGAAACACCTGAAAATGAGTTTGAATGAAGACGCGAAATTATACGTGGATCTAAGCCTGCTGCAATGAATTGGTGAAATTTTAATCAAGTATCTTTAGTTAATAATGTATATACATATGTATTCTTATTATCTTATTTCTTTACTTTAAATATAGTTATTAGGGAAGCGTATTTTGTTAATAACTAACTTAACACTCTGATAAATATAGAGTTATACCAATGATAAGTAGAGGGTTTATCCACAGATAAGGTGTCAAAATCATGCTGGTCTTTTGTGGATGAAATGTGGATAAGTTGCTAGCTTTATTTTCCCTGTGGGTAAGAGTGCTTATTTGAGTCACTTACCCACATACTTAATTGGTGTTTTCCCAGCGCTTTATGAGCTGAGCCAATAACTGATTTTCTCTTTTAGAACATTTAATGAGACGGGTTTGCTTAAAAAATCGTTCATGCCAACCGAAAAGCAACGGTCTTTGTCTTCTTGTATGCTATTTGCGGTTAACGCAATGATTGGGATAGCAGCATACTCAGCGTTTTGCCTTATATTTATACTTGCCTCATAGCCATCCATAGTGGGCATCTGTAAATCCATCAGGACAATATCGACGTGCTGTTTCTGTAGTTCAATTAAGCACTCCTGGCCGTTGTTTGCCGTTAAGGCAATCATGTCCCAGCGTTTTACTGTATTTGCCACCAGCATTTGATTGACTGGGTTGTCTTCAACGATCAACACCGTTTTACCGGCTAGAACATTTTCTTGAGTTGTCGTTTCATCTATCGCTTGAACAGCTTCGTACCGACATTTCCATTTAATGGTGAATTGGGTACCTTCTCCTAGCTTACTGTCCATTTTAAGCTCAGCCTGCATAAGCGAGCATAAACGCTTAACAATCGCTAAGCCTAAGCCAGAACCGCCGTAACGCCGCTTTCTAGATCCGTCAGCCTGCCGAAAACTGTCAAATACAATGAGCTGATCTGATTCGTCGATACCAATACCTGTATCCTCAACACTGAGCGTTAATAGCAATTCTTTTGCATTTATTTCCTCGCTGTCTAATCTAATGTTTATATTTCCGCTGTGGGTAAACTTCACAGCGTTTGACGCGAGGTTAAGAACGATTTGGCGAACTCGGGTGTCGTCACCATAAACATTTACTGACCGTAATTTTGAGGACACGCTGTAGTTTAGCTCAACTCCTTTGTTTTTCGCTTCGTAGATTAATGGCGTTAAATGCATGTCAAACAGAGTCGTCGGTGAGTAAAGATGGGAGTCGAGTTTAAGATCACCTTTCTCTATTTTTGAAAAATCCAAAATATTATTTACAATATTTAATAAGTGTTCACTGGAGCTTTTAGCTATTTCTATATAATTACTTTGTTCCTGATTTAATTCCGTGGTTGATAGCAGTTGCAGCATACCAAGAGCGCCATTCATGGGCGTGCGAAGTTCATGGGTCATCGTAGCCAAGAACAAGCTCTTTGCATTATTCGCTTCATCTGCCAAGGTTTTTGCAAGTTGCAGTTGCTGCAATCGACTGGTGAGTTCAGCTTGCTGAGCCTCGAGATTCATAGTCATTTCATTAATATGATTTTGTAACTCGCATAACTCGCCCTCTCCTTTCACTTTGAGTCGACTACCAAGATTCCCTAAAGATATATTCTTTGTAAATATGTTTATTTCGGCCAGTGGTTTTGATATTCGTCTACTTATTACCCAAGCTAGGAGAATACACAAGAAAATAGAAAGTGCTCCTATGCTACTAGAAACAATAACGATTCGTTTTTGTAGTTTCTCTAACTGATCTTTCGACTGCTCTATCGTTACGGTGCCAATTTCTTTTTGTGATTTTATAGATGTATTAATATCGCCCGTAAAAGAGTCACTGATGTCTACTCTACTCTGGAATATAGGTACTGTTATTAATTCAAATGATTGATGACTTCTGTGATTAGACTTTAGATATACTTTATTTTCTGTAAGTAAATTTACAACGGTTATTGCTGTTATATCTTTGTTTATAGCTGATCGCATGATTTCAATAAGTTGAGTGTCATTTCCACTTATGATTGCTAACTCACTAGATGCGGCAATATTTTCTGCAATTCTTGTGGCAATTTCTCTCTGATTTACGGCGGCGTCATTAAGTCGACTTATCAATGAATAAGTAAAAAGAGATATAAATATGACAATTGCTGGTGATATACCCGCAATCAGTATTTGACTAAAAATAGTATGTTTTCTAAATTTAAGTAACATTTTAGTTGGACTCCCCATCGGGGAAGCGTCGCCTTAACTCTTCCTCTGAAGGAAGGGTTAAGCCAAGTGATTCTGCGACACTATAGTTTATCTTTACTGCGAAATTACTAGGGTATTGTGGAGCAGGTAATTTCTTCGTATCTATATAGTAATTTACCATTGATACAATATCTGAAGTGTATTGATCTGGTGTAGAAAGTACCGTAGCTAGCGCACCGGCTTTGACGAAGCCTTCTGTTGGCCCAATAACTAAAGTTTGATGGCGATAACTACTTAACAGAATAGGTCTTATAGTGTCGGAATTATAAATAGTGTTCTCTGAAGTAGTTAATAAGACATCATTATTTTGAATTATTTTTGTTACGCTCCTTATTATATTGGGCGTATTTATCTCGTATGAATTTATTGTTAATAGTGGATTTTGTATAGAAATATCGTCGATAATTTTTTCATAAGTTTTGTCCTGATAGGCAATACCAAGTTGAACTTTTTTATTATCGAAAATTGATTTTATAAGTAGGACTTGTCTTTTTAATGGTTGATCTGAGAATAGTGCTGTGGCATTTTTATGTTGACTCTTAAAGTATTCATTTGAGTTTACATAAAGAGCGAATTTTGCTTTGTAAGAATTGCTTTTTAGTAAGGGGAGAAGATTTTCAGATACTATGATTAATATGTCCCCCTTATCTTCGTTATTCGGCAATTGGTTTTCGTAGGTGTGAACGATAAAATTTTGTTCTTCTGCAATTTTTTTTGATAATTTTTCTAGAGTACTATTTTTTGCAGGCAAGACAATATCTACGATGAACATGTCTTCGCTATACGCCGACGTTGATATTAACAGCAATGTCGCTATGAATAATCCGTGAATTAGTTTTATCAAGAGGCTAGTCCTTGACTCTTGTCGATATTAATACCTTAAATTTATCCCAATAAATTGACGATAATCATCTCGGTAGATATTGCTGCTGAGTAGCTCGCTGTCTTCGTCGTGCCTAAATTGTGCTGAGTATGAAAGTTCAATTTCGCTATCTTTAAAAGGCATAGTTTTCGATACTCGCATATCGCTGCGCGAATATTTATTCTGGGATGTACCTATTTCTCTAGCGTAATACTGTGAAAATGAAATTTGGATATTGTCGTCTGTCTTATAGCTAAGTAGAGCACTAGCTGAATTCTTTGGCGTAAAGGTAGTTTCAGTGTTAGGAGTAAATGCTTGGTCGCTATTGCTGTACGCCTTACTTTTAATATACGCGTAGCTGAAATGGATAAGCCATTTTCTGTTCGGCCTGTAGTCGATCTCAGTTTCAATACCAGATTGTTTCAAGTTCCCACTGTTAACGGGATTGAATCTTTCCAGTGATATGGAGTTTGAGATAAGTTGTTCTAATTGGTCAAAAAATATTTTCACATCCCACTGCAAATGATACTGATTGAAATTTCCGTAATAGCCAATTTCCCGCGATTCTATTTTTTCTGGTTTAAGATTTGGGTTTCCACTTGCACTTTGAATTAGCGTGCCTTCTGTTCTACCATTGTTAGCTGGTCTTACATTGCGAGCGGTGTATGTCCAATTAGCAGAAGTTTCAAGCAGATCAGGTGTTCTAATTGCTTCGGAGTAAATAGCTCGAAGACTATGGTTATTATCAATATGATAATGTACGGATACTCGTGGTGAAAAATTTTTACCTACGTTCTGTTCGTACTCATAAGAACCACCTGCATTGATTGTAAAGGTTTCGATAATATTCTTTTCAATATTAAAAAATAGTTGATAGTTATTGCTATCAACTGTTTTTCCGTAATAGGTTTCAGAGGAAACCCGCGATTTTTTGAGATGCACCCCTGCTACAGTTTTTAATTTATCGTTCCAAATATAGGTGTCTTGTAAATCTATATCTTGACGATTAACACGCAGGTCTTCATTTGCATCCGCTAGTACCAGTGGTGAAGGGTTGTCATTAATTCCAATAAAAAATGGTGGAATTTCTACAGTCCAGCGATGTATTTGTTTTTGAGCTGAAAAATTATATCTGAAGGCTAGTTGGTGAAGTTCAGATATTTCTTTTTCGATTTTAGTCGATAGATAGTAGTCGTCGGTTTTTGTAATTGGTTGTGTAACGTCTTCATCGGCAAAATCGTCGGTTATTTCTCCCGTTTTATAACCAGCGCCTAGGCTAATACTGTAGTTGTTAACAAGTGTCTCGTATCTGCTATTAATTATTTTGCTGGATTTACTATCAAACCGTTCTGCGCCATTTTTGTCTATATCAAAGCCGTCGTCTTGGATACTGGCGAGAGTTACCCTTACATTTCCGTTAAGCATTTCATCAGCGTAACTAAGGCGATAATTTTCGGTATTTTCAGTCCCACTGAGAATATTTATTTCGTATGCATTTACGTCGGTGGGGTGACGAGTGATGATATTAATTACACCTAAAAATGCATTGGCACCATAGCTAGCGCTAGATGGGCCGCGAACCACTTCGATACGTTCTATGTCGTGTATCGTTATGGGAATATCGCTCCAATCTACCGTTGCTAGTCCAGATTGATATACAGATCTTCCGTCTATTAAGACCTGCATTCGGCGTGAGTCACGGTAGTTTGTGCCGTGGTAACTAACAACATAGTTCCAGCCATCTCGTGCGCCGACAGAGGTGCCAGGTATTAAACGAAATAGTTCAGGTATTTCTTTGAGCCCAGAGGCGATAATCATATCGCGATCAATAACACTGACGCTTGCGGGTACTTCGCTGCGGCTTTGTTTAAGTCTGGCGGGAGTTAATACCACGGGCAGGTCGTCGGTATTCCATATTTCCGCTTCTAGTGGGGAGCACAGTATTAGTGTACAGGTGCATATAATCAGGCTGCGCCTTAGTAAGCGTCGTTGCATTAACAATCCTTAGATGCGGTAGTTCTATCCTAAGTGTATCCTATAGTGTGATTATTACTATGCTAGATTGCGGTGGAGATGTGGCTATTTTCCGATGCAAAAGCTCGAGAAAATGCGTCCAAGTAGATCGTCAGAACTAAATTCACCGGTTATTTCAGCTAAAGCATTTTGGGCGAGCCGTAGTTCTTCAGCGAGCAGTTCGCCGGCATTATAAGTTGTGAGTTGTAGCTCGCCATTTAATATGTGGTTTCGGCCGCGTGTTAATGCATCAATATGCCGGCGTCTTGCTATAAACGGCGTATCGCCGTCATCATAGCCGACGCACGATTTTAGATGCTCTCGCAGGGTATCAATACCTTGATTTTGTTTAGCGGAAATGAATAAACGGCTTATTCCGTCATCGTGAATTCCGGCTTTCTGCCCGGTTAAATCACATTTATTATAGATAATGGAGAGTTTGTCTTGTGCGATAAATACGTCAAATTCAGGAGGAATGTTTACGTTATCTTCAGCATTGGTTTTGCTATCTATGACCAATAGTATGCGGTCTGCTTGGCTGATTTCGTTCCAGGCGCGTTTAATCCCTTCGAGCTCAACCGGATCCTCGCTATCGCGTAAGCCCGCGGTATCTACGATATGTAAGGGCATGCCGTCGATTAGAATGTTTTCCCGAAGGACATCGCGAGTCGTGCCTGCAATATCGGTGACGATGGCTGATTCCCGCCCAGCTAAAGCATTTAGTAGGCTTGATTTACCGGCATTGGGCTTTCCTGCAATAACGACGGTCATGCCTTCCCGCAGTATGCTGCCTTGCTTAGCTGAGTTAAATACCGTCTCAAGATGGTTTTTTATGTTTTGAAGTTCGCTTGCGACTTTGCCGTCACTAATAAAATCGATCTCTTCTTCTGGAAAATCGATGGCGGCTTCTACATATATTCTTAACAGGGTTATCGCTTCGACAAGGCTGTTAATTTCTTTGCTGAAGGCGCCTTCCAAAGAGCGCATAGCCTGACGTGCAGCTTGTTCAGAGGCGCTGTCGATTAGATCTGCAATCGCTTCTGCTTGAGCTAAATCTATTTTGTTGTTGAGAAAAGCGCGCTCGGAAAACTCTCCTGGTCTGGCCATTCGAGCACCTTGGCTTATAACCTCGCGCAGTAAACAGTCAAGAATGACGGGGCCGCCATGACCCTGGAGTTCGAGTACATCTTCGCCGGTAAAGGAATTTGGTCCGGGGAAAAACAGTGCGATACCTTGGTCAATCGTTGACGTGCTGTTTGCGGTGGTTTCTAAGAAGTTGCCATAGTGCGCGTATCGAGGGGTGATGTTGTCTAGCGCTAGCATGGAGCGCGCGATATCTTGGCTTTTGGGGCCGGAGATACGCACAATACCAACGCCACCTTTTCCCGGTGGCGTGGCGATGGCGGCGATGGTATCCGTTGTGTAAGCCATAGCTTGTTAGCGGGTCGGTAGGCCGCTTTTTTCAATACGCTTGGTAATAATATATTGTTGAATAATTGAGAGCGTGTTGTTCACGACCCAATATAGCACCAAGCCCGCAGGGAAGAATAAGAAGAAGAAGGTGAATACTATGGGCATCCACTGCATTATTTTTGCTTGCATTGGGTCCGGCGGCGGCGGGTTTAGGCGTTGCTGAATAAACATCGACAGGCCCATTACCAGTGGTAATACGAAGTAGGGATCCATTGCCGATAAGTCGTGAATCCACAAAATAAACGGCGCGTGACGCAGTTCAATACTCTCCATTAATACCCAATACAATGCGATAAAAACCGGCATCTGTACGACCATGGGCAGGCAGCCGCCGAGTGGATTGATCTTTTCTTTTTTGTACAGCTCCATCATGGCTTGTGATTGCTTTTGACGGTCATCAGCGTAGCGTTCTTTGATTTCAACAAGTTTGGGCTGAAACTTGCGCATATTCGCCATTGAGGTGAACGCTTTTTGGTTTAGCTTGAAGAATGCAGCTTTAACTAAAATAGTCACACCGATAATCGCAAATCCCCAGTTACCTAACACGGAGTGTATTTTGGTAAGAAGCCAGAATAAAGGCTGTGCTATCCACCATAACCACCCATAGTCGACGGTCAGATCCAAACCAGGTGATATTTCTTCAAGGCTGTATTGATCTTTAGGGCCGGTATATAGACTTGCACTTATTTTGCCTTGGCTCTTTGCATCAATAGTGACGGCTGCACTGGTTACCCGAGCGATATTCATATTTTGTTTGGTAACAATAGTACTTAATTCATTAACGCTGTTTGCCGGCGGCACCCATGCACTGACGAAATAGTGTTGAACCATGCCTATCCAGCCGCCATTAACAGTGGCTTTAATGGGTTTATCTTGCATCTTATCGAAGGTGGTTTTTTTGTATAAATCTTCATTGGTTGCATACGCCACGCCGATGAAGGGCTTCATGGCGAACATACCGCCATCACCATTCACGCTGGGGTCAGCGCTATTGCCGCGCTTCAATTGACCGAAAAAACTCGCCTGGAAAGGGGCGTCACTTTGATTGTCGATAAGGTATTCAACCTTTATTAGATATTCACCACGAGTAAATTGAAAACGTTTGATAACGGTAATGGCATCACTGTATTGGTAGTGTAAATCGACGTTTAGACTGTCAGACGATCCATCTAGAGAATATTCCGCAGCGGTAGCGGTAAAGACAGGGCGACCTTTTGAAGTATCTGTGCCATTGGCACCGATTAACCCGCTTTGAGCTACATAGTTTCGAACGTCGCTGTTCTCAAGGATTACGAACGGGTCGTCAGCTTCTAAGCTGGCTGTGTATTTTGGCAAACCAGCGTAGACAATGTCGCCGCCGTGCAGGTCTATTTTTAGATCAAAGACATCAGTTTGAACGGTGATGTATTTCACGTCAGTAGCGGCATTTGCTTTAATAGCATTGATGTCATCATTGCTAACGATGGCAGGTAAATCACCGCTGTCATTGCTGGTTGTCGGCGCACTTTTATTTGTGGCAACAGCAGCAACCTTAGCGGCGGTGTGGCCGGTATCGAATTTTTGCCACTCCACTAATAACATAAGTGATAGTGCAGCGATGGCGGCGATAAGAAGATAGCGCTGAAAATCAATCATTGCTTGAATGCCTTGATAGTGTGATTTCGGTGGAATGACAGTGACAGGATGGTACAGGATCGTAGCCGCCGTCATTAAGTGGGTGACAACGACAAATACGTTTAATGCTTAGCCAGCTTCCGCGCAGCGCACCGTGTTGTTGCAAAGCTTCTACGGCGTAACTTGAGCAAGTGGGATAGAAACGGCAATGCGGAGCCATCAGCGGACTGATAAACAGGCGGTAAAAGTGGATGCAGGCAATTAGCAAGCGCTGCATATTGACTAGCCCTCTTGCTGACGAAAGCGTTTCTCAGCCCGTTTTTCTAATTGATACCAAAGCTGATTACAGGTTTCATGAAGTTGCTTGTTATCAATATCGCTTAGCCCGCGTCGAGCTAATACAATAATATCAATGCCTTGCAGCTTATATTGATGTAGCCTGAATGTTTCTCTTACAACGCGCTTCACGCGATTGCGTTGCACGGAGAGTCGCACGTTTTTCTTTGCTATAACTAAGCCTAATCGAGCGCGGCCTAGGTTGTTTTTGCGTGCCAAAAATAGTAGTTCAGCGGTTGAAACCTTCAGACGTGATTCGTCGAATACCGCTTGGTATTCGCTGGCATTTAGAAGGCGTAATGATTTTTCAAAGTGAAAATCCACCGTTATGCCAGCATACCGTATCGCTTAATAAGTCTTAAGCAGATAGAACAACACGGCCTTTAGCGCGGCGACGGTTGATTAGTTTACGGCCATTCTTAGTAGCCATACGTGCACGAAAACCGTGGTTGCGTGCTTTCTTAAGATTGCTTGGTTGGAACGTTCTTTTGCTCATGATGTTGTCCGTAATGTAAATAAGCCGGCGGGGTCGCCACCGGCACTGCACAGCTAAATTGCCGAGACAGTGAAAAATCGGATCGCGAATTTTAGTGGACATTAGGAGGAATAGCAATGACTTGCTTGGTTTAGTTACACCTTTTTGCGGATTAGCACCCTACCCTTTTAAATCACAGCTTACCCATAACTTATCCACAGGTTTTCAATGTTGTTATCAAGATGTGGGTTTTTTGTTGGTAGTATTGATAGAAACCTGAATTTCCTTCTTAGGGTGTTGAATAAGAAGGAGTTTTTTATGGGTGCCTAGATTTTTTTCTTTGTAAAATTTGTGGATAACTGGGTGCTTGGCGAGTAGAATAAGTCGCTCTTCAACTAAAAGTTATTCGGCTCTCCCAGAGTTTTGTGGCCATTGTTGTTTCATTAAAAATCTAGATTTGGAGTATTTGTGTTGCCAGAAGCTACGTGGCAAAAATGTATCGCACATTTGCAAGACGAGTTGCCTTCTCAGCAATTTAACACCTGGATTAGGCCGTTACGGGTTGAGTTAGCTGGTGACTTGATACACTTATGTGCGCCAAATCGTTTTGTTCGCGATTGGGTTAGTGATCGTTTTTATTCGCGTATCGTTGAGTTGGTTGCAGAGCTATCACCACCTGGAAAAAAAGTGCAGGTTGAGCTCGGAATTGCAGAGCGACAGGCAAGTCGTAGCTCGGCCAGTCCTGTGTCGACAAACCAGCGAGCTTCTCGCCAACCATTTCAGTCATCCCCTATTACTAAAAATCCTGAACAGGTGTTCTCGCGCGCTCAGGTAGCGGCGCCTGCGCCTTATCCTCCGCAAGCTGCTCCGCAGATTATCACCGGTCAGCGCCAGGTCGAGGTTGAGGGTGGTATTCGGCACCAGAGTTCACTAATGGAGTCATACACCTTCGATACTTTTGTCGAGGGTAAGTCGAATCAGCTAGCACGTGCCGCGGCGAGCCAAGTGGCTAGTAACCCTGGGCGGGGATATAACCCGCTATTCCTATACGGTGGTGTTGGGCTAGGTAAAACTCATTTAATGCACGCTGTCGGTAATGCCTTAATTCAGCAAAACCCAAACGCAAAAGTAGTGTATTTACATTCCGAGCGCTTTGTTGCGGATATGGTAAAGGCCTTGCAGTTAAACGCGATTAATGAGTTTAAGCGCTATTATCGCTCCGTAGATGCTCTTTTAATTGATGATATCCAGTTTTTCTCCGGTAAGGATCGCTCGCAGGAGGAGTTTTTCCATACTTTTAATGCTCTCCTTGAGGGTGGGCAGCAGATGATACTTACGTGCGACAGATATCCCAAAGAAATCAAAGGCTTAGAAGAGCGGTTGAAATCTCGTTTTGGCTGGGGCCTCACCGTTGCGGTAGAGCCACCGGAGTTGGAAACCCGTGTGGCGATTTTGTTGAAGAAAGCTGAGCAAGAAAAGGCTACCCTGCCTTCGGATGCGGCGTTTTTTATCGCCCAACGTGTACGCTCAAATGTTCGTGAATTAGAAGGCGTGTTAAAGCGTGTAATCGCAAGTTCTCGCTTTATGGCAAGACCCATAGATATCCCGTTGATAAAAGAGTCGCTTAAAGATTTATTGGCTTTACAGGATAAGCAGGTGAGCCTAGATAATATTCAGCGAACAGTGGCCGAATATTACAAAATTAAAATTGCTGACCTTATGTCGAAGCGTCGCAGTCGCTCTGTAGCGAGGCCGCGTCAGGTCGCTATGGCCTTGTCTAAGGAATTAACGAATCACAGTTTGCCAGAGATTGGCGAGGGCTTTGGTGGTAGAGATCACACCACAGTGCTTCATGCGTGCCGTAAAATTAAAGAGTTGCGCGAAAGTGATGGTGATATACGAGAAGATTACCAAAATTTGATAAGACTGCTCACAAGCTAATGTTTTAGTGGCGCTTTATATAATAAAGTAGCTTTAATATTCCATAACCTATCAATAGATATTTAAAAGAACAGGAACCGGAAGCATGAAATTTTCGATTTCGCGGGAAGCGTTGATAAAGCCCTTGAATCTAGTCGCTGGTGTTGTCGAGCGTCGGCAAACGTTACCAATACTGGCAAACGTTCAGCTAGTATTAAACGGTCAGGAATTAGCGCTGACCGGCACAGATTTGGAGGTTGAGCTTATTGGCCGTGTTCATCTGGTGGATGATACGGGTGTGTCAGGTGAGATCACTATCCCCGCTCGGAAATTAGTTGATATTTGTAAGGCCTTACCCGATGGTTCTGATATTAGCTTCCAGTTAGATGATCAGAAATTAATTATCAAGTCTGGTCGTAGCCGATTCCAGCTATCAACTTTGCCCGCGAATGATTTTCCTAGTGTAGAGCAGGCAAAGGGTGGTCAGTCCTTTACGCTGAAGCAAGGCGATTTAAAGCGCCTTATAGAAAGAACTAGCTTCGCAATGGCGCAACAAGATGTGCGCTATTATCTAAATGGTATGCTGTTTGAGGTGACCAATGGCCAATTACGTGTGGTGGCTACGGATGGTCACCGCTTAGCGATGGCAACATTTCAGGGTGATATTAGCGTCGATCAAGTTGCCCAAGTCATTGTGCCAAGAAAGGGTGTGGTTGAGCTCGCCAGGTTGTTGATGAATGAAGATCAGGATGCTGAAGTCATTGTTGGTGGTAACCATATTCGTGTCGTGACGGCAGACTTTACTTTCACCTCTAAGCTAATCGATGGCAAGTTCCCTGACTATGAGCGCGTGTTACCGCGTAACAGCACCAAGGTTGTGTTAGGTGCCAGGGCCGATTTAAAACAAGCTTTTGCCAGGACGGCAATATTATCGAATGAGAAGTATCGCGGGATTCGCATGCTGCTTACTAGTGGGGAGTTGCGCATCGTCGCCAACAACCCTGAGCAGGAAGAAGCTGAAGAGACTGTTGCGGTCGAATATCAAGGTGAGAGCCTGGAAATTGGTTTTAACGTCAGTTATTTACTTGACGTCCTGTCGGCAATTAATGGCGAGTCAGCAAAGTTCTCGCTGTCTGATGCAAATAGTTCTGCTTTAATTGAAGAAGCAGATGGCGGAAATTGTCAGTACGTCGTAATGCCGATGCGTTTGTAAGGTTTTAGGTCAATTCGACATGCTCTTGTTGGTTTTGCGAATAAGAGCGTGTTTGGTTTTTCCTATGCTTGGCTCCCCTTCCCTCAGATTGCTAAATTCTATGCTTGCTTTTGACGGCATCTATATCGGGCTTGTCCGCACTTCTGGGGACGATAGGTATTCTAGGTGTTCATTGTGCGGTTAGAAAAGCTAAGCATCTATAATTTTAGAAATCTTTCTCATGTAGAGATGCCTCAGCTGGCCTCGTTCAACTTTATTCACGGGGTTAACGGTAGTGGTAAGACCAGCATTTTAGAAGCTGTCCACACCGTAGCACTTACTCGTTCGTTTCGTTCGCGGAAAATGGATTCGGTTATTTCTTATGATAAGGACGATCTGACGGTTCGTGGAGAGTTGCGACATGGCGAGCGTGCTGGGCAACAAATCATCGGGGTTCGAAGGCCCAGAAAAGGGCCTGTGTTGGTAAAGCTTGGTGGTGAGAAGCTTTCGACAGCTGGTCAGTTGGCAGGAGTGCTTCCGGTTCAGGTTATAAACCCTGCTAGTTTTGAGTTGTTAGAGGGCTCTCCAGGGGTGAGACGGCAGTATGTTGACTGGGGAGTGTTCCACGTGAAACATTCCGGCTTTTTTGAGTATTGGCCTCGTTATCGTAAAGCGCTTCAGCAGCGTAATTCCTTGCTCAGACGTGGTAATATAGACGTTGCGCTGCTTGCCCCTTGGGATAGAGAAATGGCGACAATGGGCGCATTAATACACGATGCACGCTCAGCACACTTTGAGTTACTGATAAGCGCGTTTAGTGACATTTATCAGCGTCTACTCAATTTGGTTGGCGCTTCGGAAAGTAATACCCCGTCGCTAAATGTTTCTATGAATTCGGGGTGGCGTGACAGTGATATGGGTTTTGCTGAGGCATTACGGTCTGGTTTGGCGGGAGACCTGCGTGCAGGGTTTACACGGAGCGGTCCACATCGTGCAGATATAGAATTTCGAGTTGGAAAGATGATGGCTGGAGATGTTCTCTCAAGAGGGCAGATAAAGACTCTAGTTTGTGCGCTTAAACTGGCCCAATCAAAGGTTCTTTTGGAGCAGGGTATAGCGACTGTTTTTCTAATAGATGACTTGGCGGCAGAGCTTGATGAAGGTCGATGCCAGGCGGTTTTTAGTGAGTTGGTAGCGCTTGATGTCCAGGTGTTCGCTAGTGCTGTAAAGCGTTCAGATCTTCATGACAGCTGGTGTTTAGGTAAGGGTTTAAAAAGGTTTCACGTGGAACATGGGGTGCTGACGGAATGCTAGGCATTCTAGATAAGAAAGGTTTTTGTTCCAGGTTTTAGAGTTTTTTAGGTCGGTTTGGTATGTGGTAAGGCAGTATTCTGCTGCAGGATATAAAATAAATCGGTTATCCATTCTTCGGATACAAAGGTTGGAAAGAAATGACAGAAAATAGAGCTTACGATTCCTCAAGTATTAAGGTTTTGAAGGGACTAGATGCCGTCCGGAAAAGACCCGGTATGTATATTGGTGATACTGATGATGGCTCAGGCCTGCACCACATGGTGTTTGAGGTAGTCGATAACTCTATAGATGAAGCACTCGCCGGTCACTGCAGCAAGATACAGGTAGTTATTCACGCAGATGAGTCTGTCTCTGTGTCAGATGACGGCCGTGGTATACCAACGGAAATGCATGATGAAGGCGTTACCGCTGCGGAAGTCATCATGACTGTATTGCACGCGGGCGGCAAGTTTGATGACAACACCTACAAAGTGTCCGGTGGTCTCCACGGTGTGGGGGTTTCTGTGGTTAATGCGCTATCTGAGGAGCTATGCCTGACTATAAGACGTGGGGGTAAAGTCCATGAACAAATCTACAAGCACGGCGTACCGCAAGCGCCCCTGGCAATAATCGGTGATACCGAGCGTACGGGCACCGAGATTCGCTTTAAGCCTTCGGCTGAAACCTTTACTAATATTGAATTTCACTTTGATTACTTGGCTAAGCGTATCCGCGAACTGGCTTTCTTAAACTCGGGTATTAAGATCGAGCTTCTTGACGAGCGCAACGGCGAGAAAGAGAACTACTGCTATGAAGGTGGTTTAAGTGCATTCGTTGAGTACTTGAATACCAACAAGACGCCAGTTAACAAGGTGTTCCACTTCACCACGGAGAGTGAAGGTGTGGTTGTTGAAGTGGCATTGCAGTGGAATGATGGTTTCCAAGAGAATCTATACTGCTACACCAACAATATTCCGCAGCGGGATGGCGGTACCCATTTGGCAGGGTTCCGAGCTGGCTTAACGCGGAATCTAAACAACTACATCGAAAAGGAAGGTTTGGCGAAAAAGGCCAAAATATCGACCACCGGTGATGATGCGCGTGAAGGTTTGACCGCCGTGGTGTCTGTGAAGGTACCGGATCCTAAGTTTTCCTCGCAGACCAAAGATAAGCTGGTTTCTAGTGAAGTGAAAGCGATTGTTGAGCAGGCAATGAGCGCGAAGTTTGGCGACTTCCTTATGGAAAGCCCAAATGAGGCGAAACAAATTGTCCAAAAAATGCTCGATGCCGCCCGCGCCCGTGAAGCTGCCCGAAAAGCGCGGGAAATGACTCGTCGTAAGGGTGCCTTGGATATTGCTGGTTTGCCAGGTAAGTTGGCAGATTGCCAAGAAAAAGACCCCGCTCTTTCCGAAATATACCTCGTCGAGGGTGATTCTGCGGGTGGCTCGGCCAAACAGGGTCGAGATCGTCGGACCCAAGCAATATTGCCTCTAAAAGGTAAAATTCTGAATGTTGAGAAAGCCCGCTTCGATAAAATGATTTCGTCGGTCGAAGTAGGAACCATTGTAACCGCCTTGGGTTGCGGTATTGGTAAGGATGAGTTCAACGTAGAAAAACTGCGCTATCACAGTATTATCATCATGACGGATGCGGACGTCGATGGGTCGCATATCCGTACCCTGCTGCTCACATTTTTTTTCCGGCAGATGCCAGAGCTTATCGAAAACGGCCATATATTTATTGCCCAACCACCACTTTACAAAATAGGCCGCGGTAAACAGCATCAGTATTTAAAGGATGAGCCGGCGCTTGCCAATTACCTAACCCAATCGGCGTTAGACGGCGCAGCGCTATATGTTAATCCTGATGCCGCGCCCATTGGCGGTGCGGGTTTAGAAGAGCTGATAGTTCAATATCGTCGTGTGGAAAGTATTATTACTCGCCTATCTCGTCTATATCCCGCAGGCGTTTTACGCGAACTAACGTATATGCCGGTATTAAGTGCAGACGAGTTAGCAGATAAGGCTGCGGTTGCAAAATGGGCTGAGCGCTTGGCTGAAGTCACCGTTGAGCTTGAGCAGCGTGATGCCCAGCATCGTTACGATGTGCGTATTGTTGAAGATCCTGAGCTGCATTTATTCCTCCCGGCTATTGATATTATTTCCCACGGAGTGAGTGATCACTATCAGTTCGGGCGTGATTTCTTTAAGTCTGTTGACTACCAAACGATAGTGGCGCTTGGGCAAAGCCTACAAGGTTTGCTAGAGGATGGTGCATATATTAAGCGCGGTGAGAGGGTTCAAGAAGTCAGTGATTTCTCGGAGGTAATTACGTGGCTTATGCAACAGGCAGAACGCGGATTTAATGTACAGCGCTATAAAGGCTTGGGTGAAATGAACCCAGAGCAGCTATGGGAAACGACAATGGACCCCGAAGCGCGCCGTATGCTGAGGGTAACGATTGAAGATGCGGTCGCAGCGGATCAAATATTCACAACATTAATGGGTGATCATGTTGAACCCCGTCGTGAATTTATTGAAACCAATGCGCTTAAAGTTGCAAACTTAGACGTCTAGAAACCGCTATTAACTCTTGAGGCGGAGGCCACTCCGCTCTCAAGTAGTTAAACGCAATCCGGTAAACGTATTCTAATAGGGGGCGGGGTTTAGTGAATTACTGAATTAGTTCGCATTGAGCCTCTATCCAGTTTTCTACCTCTAAGCTTAATTCTTTACTTTCTCGACCGGCAGTAGGTATTGCATCTCCGATCACAAGTATCACCGTACCAGGTTTTATTCTAAGTCCCCTCGCCGGCCATAATTTCCCGCCGTTGTGGGCGATTGGCAATACCGGAACCCCTGCCTCTATAGCTATGCCAGCACCACTGCGGGCATATTTTCCCCGAACGCCAACAGGCGTCCGTGTTCCCTCGGGAAAGATAAGCACGTTATAGTTATTTCGCAGCCTCGATAGACCTTGCTCCATAGTCTGTCTAATCGCTGCGCGCGGATTACTGCGATCGATACCAATTGCATTCATCATTCTTAAGGCCCAACCGAAGAAAGGAATGCTAAAGAGTTCGCGTTTTACCACAGTAGCAACAGGGAATAAAAACCACTGTAAGTAGAATGTTTCCCACTGGCTTTGATGCTTTGCCATGGCCACGTAAGGCACTGTTGATGGTAGCTTGCCTCGCACCTCCGTTTTCACGCCGCAGCATATTCTCAGCCAAAGAATAATTGCTGCGTTGCCTAAAACAAAATAACGTCCGCGAACATGAAAGGGCAGGAATGAGGTGAACAGCAAGCCAGTAGTGCAAATAAAAACGGTGATTAAGGCGTAGCCCGTAAAAAAAAGCACAGAGCGGATTGTTAATATGCTGTTTACAATAAAGGCCATTCCCGATTCTCGTTTGGTGTTGCGGTGAGTTTTATGCCCACCGCAAGATAACTATTTACCACCCCTCCCCCATTTTTAGTGAGGGAGGAAAATCATTTACCTACAACTAATAAAGAAATATCCGCCACTTCTAGGAATAGCCCCTGAAGTTGCTTGAGTAAGGCGAGGCGGTTCTTACGCAATCCATCATCGTCTGCGTTGACCATGACCTGGTCAAAGAAGGCATCCACACTAGTCTGTAGCGACGCCAAAGACTTCAAGCCACCTTCGTAGTCGCCTGCAGCAAACAAAGGTAAAACCTTGTTTTGTTGCAGTAGCAATTGCGCCGCAAGTGTCGACTCCGCAGCCTCGACTAGTAAATCAGAGTTTATAGTGTCTGCGATTTCACCATCGGCTTTAGCGAGTATATTAGATACCCGCTTGTTGGCAGCAGCAAGCGCAGCGGCCTCTGGCAGTTGATTAAAGGTGTGTACCGCATTAATACGTTTGTCTATGTCGAGCGGTTGACTTAGTTGCTTAGCACTCACTGACAAGAACACTTCTGCCGATATGCCCTGGTCTTCGTAGCCGGCGCGTAAGCGATCAATAATGTAAGTAACAACAGTGGCCTTTAACTTTGAATCACTGGCGAACTTACCGTGCTTTGCGATGGCTAGATCAACTAAATGAGCAAGATCCAAGTTGAGACCTTTTTCAACAATGATACGCAGTACACCTAGTGAGGCGCGACGCAATGCAAAGGGATCTTTTGATCCGCTCGGTATTTGCCCAATACCAAAAATGCCAGATATTGTGTCAAGTCGATCAGCTAGTGCGAGGACGGTTCCGGTGACAGTTGTTGGCAGGCTATCACCGGCAAAACGCGGCATATATTGCTCGTTCATGCTCAGTGACACATCCTCTGCTTCACCGTCGTTTTGCGCATAGTAATATCCGGCAATACCCTGCATATCATCGAACTCGAGTACCATGTCGGTCACGAGATCACTTTTCGATAGCTCTGCTGCGCGCTTTGCCGCTTCTGGATTGGCGCCAATGAGTTTTGCTATATCGACGCTCAATTCAGCGACGCGGCAGGTTTTGTCATAGATGGTGCCCAACTTATCTTGGAACACGATCGCGCGCAGTTTTTCGCGCTGCTTTTCTAAACTCGTTTTGCAGTCGGTCTCAAAGAAAAAAGCGGCATCGCTTAGCCGTGGGCGTATAACTCGTTCGTTGCCATCAATCACCTTTTGAGGCTCGCGACTTTCGATGTTGGACACTGTGATAAAGTGCGGCATAAGCTTGCTGTTAGAATCGACAACATGAAAGTATTTCTGATGCTCTTTCATTGAGGAAATTAACGCTTCAGCGGGTACTTTAAGAAAGCGTTCTTCAAAACTACCAGCCAATGCTACCGGCCATTCTACTAACGCACTTACTTCATCGAGAAGATCATCGCTAATCACTGTGTTACCGCCGAGTGTTTTTCCCAGCTCAGTAATTTGACTGCGAATAATATCTTGGCGAACCTGGAAGTCGGCGATAACACTGCCCTGCTCTTTCAGAATGGTTTCATACTGATTTGCAGAGCTTATGCGTAATTCTTTGTTGCAGTGGAAACGGTGGCCACGGGTAATATTTGAGGATATTAAATTAAAAATATCTTTCTCTAAGGGCTCTTCACCAAAAACGATAGCGAGCCACTGTATTGGCCGCACGAATTCTGTGCGCGATGAGCCCCAGCGCATGCGTTTTGCTATCGGCAGCGAGTTTAAGGCGGTATCGATAACACTCGCAATAAGGTCTGCGGTGTTCGCGCCTTTTGCGGTAACGCGGTAGCACAGCTTTTCTTGCTTGCCGTCGTTAGCGACGTGCTTGCTGAGTTCATCAATGTCGATGGCATTCTTCTTTGCAAATGCTATCGCGGCATTGGTTGCATTGCCTGCATCGTCAAAAGCGACCTTCACCGGCGGGCCCCAAATTTCTAATTCTTTATCTGGGGAGGTCTCAGCTACATCAGATAGTAGTACGGCAAGTCGGCGCGGACTGGCATAACTTTTTGCGGCAGAAAAATTTATTGCCTGATTCGAAAGCTGCGAACTGATGCTATTGGTGAATGCAGCCGACAAAGTCTTTAAGGCTTTTGGTGGTAATTCTTCGGTGCCGACTTCAATGAGTAAATCGCGATGGGCAGTCATTATTTACTCTCCTTTGCGGCGGCGAATTCTGCGCGTAAATTTTCCGGCGCCAAGGGAAAACCGAGGGCTTCGCGAGCGTTGAAATAAGCTTGTGCTACCGCGCGAGCTAAGCTTCTAACGCGCAGGATGAAGCGTTGTCGCTCCGTTACAGAAATGGCGTGCCTCGCATCGAGTAAATTAAATGCGTGCGACGCCTTCATCACCATTTCGTAAGCGGGTAGCGGCAGTCCCTTTTCGATAAGGCGCTCACTTTCCTTTTCGCAATGATCAAATTGGGCGAACAGCTGGCTGACGTCGGCCTCTTCAAAATTAAAGTGCGACATTTCAACTTCGTTCTGATGAAACACGTCACCGTAGCTGACGTTGCCAGCAGGCCCCTTTGTCCAGACCAAATCGTAAATACTGTCAACGCCCTGCAGATACATTGCAATTCGTTCCAGGCCATAGGTGATTTCGCCGCTAACTGGGTAGCACTCTAAGCCACCGACTTGTTGGAAGTATGTGAACTGGGTAACTTCCATGCCGTTTAGCCAGACCTCCCAGCCTAGGCCCCAGGCGCCCAAGGTTGGCGACTCCCAGTTGTCTTCTACAAAACGGATGTCGTGAACTTCTGGGTCGATACCAAGCATTTTTAAGGATTCTAAATATAGATCCTGGATATTGCTGGGCGACGGTTTCATGATGACCTGAAACTGATAATAGTGTTGCAGACGATTGGGGTTGGTGCCGTAGCGACCGTCGGTGGGTCTGCGGCAAGGCTGGACGTAGGCGGCATTCCAAGTCTCTGGGCCAATAGCGCGCAAAAACGTGGCTGGGTGGAAGGTGCCTGCACCAACCTCCATGTCGAGCGGTTGAAGTAGCACACAGCCCTGCTCCGCCCAATATTGTTGCAATGCCAAAATTAGCCCCTGAAAGGTGCTGACGTCTGCCTTACTCACGGCCTTCCCCACGAAATAAATAAAGAGGTGAATTATACAGATTTGATAGCGGCTGCGTTAAGACTTAGGTGGTTTCTGGTCGTAGTAGCGGTGGACTTGCTATTATCGGCGTTCATATATGCGGGAGACAGGGTGGAATGGCGAAAATAATCGGTGCGATTTTGGGTTTTATGGTCGGTGGCCCTCTGCTAGCACTCCTAGGATTTGTCGTAGGGACATTTTTTGACCGTGGCTTAGGTCAGGCGATGCGCTTTAATTACGGTGCCGAGCGCGAGCGTGTACAAGGCGTTTTTTTCGACACCGTGTTTCGTGTCATGGGTCATATAGCAAAGGCCGATGGCCGAGTGTGCGAATCGGAGGTTGCGCAGGCTGAAGCAATTATCAGCCAGCTGGGTTTAACAGGTGCTCGTCGCCAGGATGCAATTAATAAGTTCAAAGAGGGCAGTGACAGTAGTTTTAAATTAGAGCCGCAGATGTCTGATTTTATGCAGGTGGCAAAAAGTCAGACCTTGCTTCGCCAAATGTTGCTCGAGGCGTTGTTGACCATGGCGCTGGCAGACGGCGAGATGGCAAGCGCTGAGCGGGATATCGTTACCTTAGTGGCAAAGTACTTGGGTATGCCGGCTGCCGAGTTTCAGCGCCTAATAGATATGGTTATGGCGCAGCGTCAGTTTCATAGCGGCGGTTCCGCTCAAAGTAACAGCGGTTTAGAGCTTAAGAAGGCATATCAAGCTATCGGTGTTGAGGAGTCCATATCCGATGCGGAGCTAAAGCGCGCCTATCGCAAGCTAATGAGTCAGCACCACCCAGATAAGCTAATTGCTAAAGGTGTTCCTGAAGATATGTTAAAAATTGCAACGGAGAAGGCACAGGAAATTCAGGCAGCCTACGACTTAATTAAGAAAAGTCGCGGCTCCTGATGAGATTCAGCCTTTCTGGTCAGCTTACAATTAGCTGGCTTGGGCTGACAAAGGGCGCACATTATCGACGGTTTGCGAGTCTATTTCCTCGAGTGCCTCTACCCTACCCTTGCAGGCTTGCATAATAGCTTCTTTGTTTTTGGCGAGGAAAATGCCAAATTCTTCAGCTTTGGTTTCATCAACGTCGGGAATATGTTGTTGCAGTAATGCACTGAAACCCTCTGCTAACTCCAACATTTTGTCGTAGGCGTCGGCATCTTTTTTGTTGTCAAACATACTGTTGTCCCTATCGCACATCCACTTGGCTACTACCGCCATATTTCACCTCGTTTGATTTTTTAAGATATTAACTCTGCTGTGCACTGTATATAAATACAGCTTTTCTTGCAAGGCTCAATACATAAGTACGAGGAATTAATAATATTGTCACAGCGTTTCTATACCCTCACGCGGAAGTCCGAGGGAGCTACGTGTCATGTCTAAGTATTATGTAGGGGTTTTATTCATACTGCTGCCAAGCCTGTTAATAAGTGCTTGTGGTGGTGATAGTGTTTCTCGAGTTGCGAGCCCCGTTGCCGTTGACTCAAACAATGAGAACCCAAGTCCGAGTTTATCTATAGCAAGTGCTAGTGAAGTTGCATCTGGTGCTATCAATACTCTGCGGGCTGAACCAGGCGCAGGTAGTCAATCGGGTAGTTGGCATTGGCAATTTGATCGCAGTCAATTAAGCGATGACGATGTGACCGTGAGCCGAGATCGCTTAACTTATCGTGCGCCGGAGGCTGACCAGCCTATAGAGCTGAACTTTAGTTTAGAGCGTCATTTGGACGGGCAAGAGGCTCAAGCGGCAACGAAATTGGTAGTGGTTTATCCCGCGGGTGACGAACGTAAAAGGCCATTTGTCGATGCTGGGGTAGATCTAAATACTGACGAAGGAGCCGTCCTTACCTTGGGCGTTGTGACATCCGCTCAAGGAGGACGAAGTATTCGGTCAATTCAATGGCAGCAGCAGTCTGGACCTTCCGTCGATATCATTGGGGCTGCAGATCAGGATACTTTAAAAATACTGCTGCCACAGACCGACTCGACTCTCACATTTGTATTTCGTGTTTCCGCTAAAGATAGTGCGGGGTTCATTGGGTTTGATGACATTAAAATTACGGTATTCGACACCATTGTAAACGCGTTGCCGGTGGTTGATGCCGGCGTGGATATTGGCGTTGACGCGAACACCGTCGTTGTTCTTACGGGTAGTGCAAGCGATGGCGACGGCGAGATTAGCCGTGTTCGGTGGCAAGCTTTAGCGCCGTATGATCATCTTATTATCGATATGGCGGATACGCTTACGCCATCACTGCGGACTCCAAATGTAAGTGAGGATAGCGCGCTAGAAATACGCCTGACGGCGACGGATGATAAAAACGGAAGTAGCAGCGATAGCGTATTTATCTCTGTTCGCGCGGTTGTAAATACCGCGCCAGAAATAGCTGAGGCCTATGTTGACCCTGGTGTTGCCTACAGTGGCGAGTCCGTTGCTTTGGTAGCTAGCGCGCAAGATGTGGATGGTAATAACTTAAGTTATCACTGGCGCCAGCTTGTCGAGGCGGAGCGGCCGTTAATCTCCATTACACAGGGGGTGAATGGTCGCGCCAGCGCAATTTTACCAAGCTTTTCCGACCCCTATATTTTCAAGCTGGAGCTCGCCGTAAGTGATGGTCGCGAGACGGTAAGGCGTGAAGTCAGTTTTCAGGGCGTTGCTACTCAAAAGCCGCAAGCTAACCTTGTATCTTGTCTGTCCGCGCCGTTTCAAATTGGCTGTCCCCTGTCACCGTTGGCGCCTGTGTTGAACCCAGATTCCTTCAGTGCCTGTGCTATTGACCCCACCAGCAGCGAATGTATTTTCACTAAGATTGCCGGTCCCGCTGTTTTGGCGTGTATTGATACACCTAGTCCAGAAACCTGCGGTAAAGCATTCGCGAGCCTAGCGGATCCTAGCTATGTTTTAGAACAGCTCGGCGAGGAAGACTCGGCAGGAAGTTGCAATCCCGCATTTGACGGGCGCAGTTATGAGCACTATATCGGGGCCTTGCATGAGCACACGGCGTATTCAGATGGAACCTATTTCACGCGTCCCGCAGATGTATTTGCACGCGTTAAAGCAAAGGACTTAGATTTTGCCGGTAGTTCAGACCATTCAGACAATATCGGGCTTCCACTGACGACTGGCCGTGGTGATTGCCCACCGGAACGAATTTTGGATTGCTTAATTTTTGTAGATGCGAATAACCGCGGTGATGCTTTTGTAAAGTGGCGAGCCACCCAAGAGCAAGCTTTGGCCGCTAGCGATGATCAGTTTACCGCCTTCCGTGGGTTTGAGTGGACATCCGATAGGTTTGGCCATGCCAATGTGTTTTTTTCGCGGAATATTATTAACGCTAAAACAGGACCAGGGTACTTGCTTACTATGGCGAGGTTCTGGGAATGGTTTAGCTATCCTGCTCAGTTTGGTGGCGGCTCTGACGGATTGATTAGTTTTAATCACCCTGGACGGGAAGACGCGATAGAAAGTATCGCGGAAAACTTGGGTGGCGATCCGGGCTTTGCCTTTAATGATTTCCGCTATGTTAAAGCCGCAGACTTTCGCACGGTGGGTATTGAAGTGTTTGGCAAAGGGAGTGAGTACGATAGCGATGGGCCAGCGGGTAGTTGGTTGAGTTACGCTTTGGATAAAGGTTGGTACTTGGCTCCGGTGGGTTCCGAAGATCATCATGACACGCGCTGGGGCGACGCCGATCTTCCAAAAACGGTATTGATTGCGCGATCTCGACATCGTGATGATCTTCGCGAGGCTATGTTAGCTCGGCGCTTTTATGCGGTAGCGCAGAACTACAATACGCTTCGTCTAGATTACAGTATTGATGGGCAGCCAATGGGGTCACGGCTGCGCCGAGTACTTGCTAGTGAACTTGCCGTCAGTATTACCCTTAACATAAACAGTAGTGATGTAAGCGCGCCGCGGTTTGAGTTGGTGGGGCCACGCAATACCGTACTGGCTAGCTCTACAGGTACAGAGTGGCGAATGAATTTAAAATATAGCTCGGACTTAAAATATGCATTTATTCGGGTGTTTGACGGTGAGAGACCGGTAGCGGTCTCAGCACCAATTTGGATACAAGAAGGCGAGAAAGCCTTGCCCATATGTGAGGTACCGGAAGTCTGGAAGGACCAGCCTGCGCTACTTCCATCGCTATAATTAGACGTGTTGCGTGCGTTGTATTTCGGCGTAGCGTGTTGCCCAAGACACAAATTGCTCCGCGGGCAGCGGCGGCGAATAGAGGAAGCCCTGAATCATATCGCAGTGCCGCTCACGCAGGATGCGGCGCTGATTTAGGTTTTCCACGCCCTCCGCAATTACCGTCATATTAAAACTGTGGCCCATGGCAATGATCGCATTGGTAAGGGTCACACTGTCATTGCAGCTGTCGATGTCGTGAACAAAGCTGCGGTCAATTTTTAATGTGTCGAATGGATAGCGTTTTAGATAGCTTAGCGAGGCGTAGCCGGTACCAAAATCATCGAGCGATAAATGAACCCCTAAATTTTTAAGTTGCGCAAATGTATCGCGAATTTCCGGCGTGTCATTTATGAGCAAACCTTCGGTAATTTCTAGCTCTAACTGCGCGGCGGGAAGACCGCTTTGTTGCAAGGCATAGCGAACGTTTTCAACAATGTCGCCATCAGTAAATTGTTTTGCAGAAATATTAATTGCAACAGTTAACTGCGGCAAACCGGATTTAGACCATGACACAATTTGCTTGCAGGCATTTTCGAGTACCCATTTACCAATGCCGACAATTAAACCACTTTGTTCGGCAACGGGAATAAATTGATCCGGGCCTGGGTTGTTCAAATTAGCATTTTGCCATCTAAGTAGGACTTCAACCCCCCTTAGCGTGTTGCTCTGTAAATGGATGACGGGTTGAAAGTAAAGATTAAGTTCATTGCGGTCGATGGCATGACGCAGTTGATTTTCCATCTCTAGTCGAAGTTCGGTTTCGCTGCTCATACCCTCTTCATAAAAACTAAAACGATCGCCGCCTTTTTCTTTGGCACTGAACATGGCCGCCTCCGCCCGCCGCATTAACAGGGGGGCGTCTGAGCCATCTTCGGGGTATTTGCACAGACCAATACTGGCGGAAAGATTAATTTCGTTGTGATTGATATAAAACGGTTCTCGACAGCGATCAAGCAAGGTTTCTGCAAGAATTTCCGCCTCATTTGTACAGCATTCTGGATTTAAAATAATTAAGAATTCGTCGGCGCCCAAATGCGTAAGGACCTGATCGTCACTAACGCTGCGCCTAAGTCTCTCTGTGGTTTCAATAAAGATTTTATCAACCACTTGGTGGCCCAGAGAGTCATTGATAAAGCGAATACGATCCAGATCGATATGAATAAGAATAAAGCCTTTATCGATATCGCTTTGGTCATGGATAGATGTCTGCAAGGCACGCAGGGCGAAATGTCGATTTGGGAGACCGGTAAGTACATTGTAGTTTTCGCGTATAAATAATCTATCTTCGATGGCTTTGTGTTCAGAAATATCTTCTGCGCGAATAGCAACCCGGGTCAGCTGTCCGCGTTCATCTAAAATAGGGGTTATGGTCGTCGCGAGGTATTCGTTATTTTGCGAGCTCCCAAAGCGCAGTTCACCGCGCCATTCGCGGTTGTCAGAAATTGCTTGCTGCACAAGTAGGCGTGTCTCTTCTGGAATAGTATCCTGCCAAATTTTTGTCAGCGAAGCTTCATCGTAATTGCTCGTTTTCATTTTTTGAAATGAGGCGTGATGGGTATTGATAAACTCAATATTAAGTTTGTCGTCTAAGAGCAGCAGCGCTGAAGAGCTATGTGCAATGAGCAAGCGCTGTTGTTCGTTTTTTAGACGTAGTTGATCGCGCAGTTTGTATTGACGATCTAAAGTACGGCAAAAAAGTAAGGAGATGGTGCTTGTGCAAGCGATAAGCGTTGCCAGCATGAGTAGAGCAGGGTTGTATGGTGTTTCCACGACAAAATACGCCACTGCTGATAGGGCGGCGGATACGATGAATGCTATGGCGAGAACAAGATACGGCATTATTTGCTCTTTTAAGATTGCCTAAGTACAAATACTCGGCAGCTAGATTAGTTAGTATTGCGGTCTGTTATTTTTCTTGCAACTAGCATTGCTACCGGCTTGTTGTTTTGCAGAAGCCTTGTTTCTTGATAATAGCGTATTTCTAAATCTTTGAACTGTGCGCGAAGTTCATTTTCCTCAAGATAGTAATTCGAATTTCTAGGCCCAGTATCTATTACCTCCGATCCTGTGGCCTTAGTCTGCACAAAGGTTTGATAAAATAGCAAACCACCGGGCTTTAGTGCTTTTTCGATCGCTTGGAATAGTGGTCGGTACAAGAAATAACTCACCACAATCACGTCGTAGCGCTTGTTACCGAAACCATCATTTTCAATGTCTGCACAGCGCCCTGTTACCGCCAATTTGTGCTCGTTGGCGTAGTCATTTAGCTTGGAGATCGCGATATCTGATATGTCTACTGCCTCGCACTCTAGTCCGTGACGAGCAAGCAAAAGGGCGTTTCGCCCTAACCCACACGCCAGATCGAGGGCGCTGCCCGTTTGAGGCGCTAAGGAAATATGTTGCTGTAACACCTCGCAGGCGGCGCCAGAAATTTCGCGGTCACTGTGGCGTTCATTCCACTTCAGTCGGCTGGCTTCGCTATTTGCGTTCGGCATGTCTAGCGGCGCCAGAAAGAAGGCATGAGTAGTACTAAGAGGGTGAAGATCTCTAAACGTCCTAACAGCATGGCGTAACACAGAATCCATTTGCCGGTATCGCTCACGCTGCGGTAACTGGCTGCAACTTCACCTAGTCCAGGGCCCATATTGTTAATCGCGGCTGCAGTAGCCGAAAATGCGCTGATGGAGTCGAGGCCGCAGGCCATCATCGCGAGGGTGATAATGATAAAGGAGATCATGTAAACGCCAACGAAACTCCATATCGCGCTGACAATTTTGGCCTCTACACGGTGACTGCCTATTTTTAAGGGAATAACGGCGTTGGGGTGAATGAGCTGCTTCATCTCCCGAATTCCTTGCTTGGCAACGAGCATAACGCGAACGGCCTTCATACCGCCGCCGGTTGATCCTGCACAACCCCCGATAAAAGACAGCATAATGATGGCTACGGGCAAAAAGCTTGGCCATATTGAAAAGTCTTCAGCGCCGAAGCCCGAGGTGGTGATAACGGAAATCGTATGGAAAATGCCGTGAATAAAGCTGTCCTGAAGCTCGTAGGTGCCGCTGTAAAATAGATAGACCGAGATGGTGAGCGTGGATATGCCAATTATGGCCAGATAAAAGCGGGTTTCAGCGTCATTTAAGTAGTGGCGTATTGAGCGTGATCGCCACGCGTGAAAGTGGATGGTAAAACTTAGCGCCGCGAAAAGCATAAATCCGCTGCAAATCATTAGTATCAAGGGGCTTTGAAAATAACCCATGCTGGCGTCGTGGGTCGAAAAACCGCCGATGGCGACCGTGGAAAATGAGTGCGTTAACGCGTCGAAAAAGCTCATACCGGCCAGCCAATAGGCCAGCGTACACACCAAGGTGAGTGACACGTACATTAGGAATAGCGCTTTCGCGGTGCCGGTAATCCGCGGTGTGAGCTTATTGTCCTTCACCGGCCCTGGCGTTTCGGCGCGATACAGCTGCATGCCGCCGATACCCAGTATGGGTAGAATCGCGACCGCGATAACGATGATCCCTATGCCCCCCAGCCACTGCAAAAACTGCCTGTAAAATAAGATAGATATGGGTAGCTCATCTAAGCCGGTTATTACCGTGGCGCCGGTTGTTGTAAGGCCCGATATAGACTCAAACACCGCATTGCTAATTGATAGACCTGGGTTGTCAGCGAGATAAAATGGCAGCGCACCGAACAGGCCGAGTACGGTCCAGAACAGCGACACTACGAGGAAACCATCGCGAATGCTTAGTTCACTCTGTTGTTTGAGGTTCCCTATCCAGAGCGCCAAGCCACTGCTGAATGTCACGGCAAAGGCGGTGACAAAGGCATTCAGCGCGCCGTCGCTCAGCCAGAGAGAGAGGATGGCTGGAACTGCCATCGTCAGGCTGAATATCATCAGCAGCACGCCGATAATTCGACAAATGATTCTTAGATGCATAGATTCGTGCCCCAGCTAGTGGGGAATTTCTTTGTCATTAGAAGAAGGTAAATCCGACTTGGAATAGCTTCTCTACCATTTTGATTTTGCTTTTATCAACGAGGAATAAAATCAAGTGGTCTTCAGACTCTACTAATAAATGGCTGTGGGCGATCATCACATCATCACCGCGTACCAGCGCACCAATGCTTACGCCGTCTGGCAGCACAATTTCATCGAGTCTGCGGCCCACTACTTTAGAGGAGCGATTGTCGCCGTGGGCGATAATCTCCAATGCTTCTGCCGCGCCACGCCGCAATGAGTGAACATTGTAAATATCGCCGCGGCGGACGTGGGTGAGTAGGCTGCCGATGGTAATTTGCTGTGGAGACAGCGCGATGTCAATGTCGCCTCCCTGTACCAAGTCGACGTAAGCCGGGTTGGTAATCAGGGTAATTACTTTTTTGGCACCCATGCGCTTGGCGAGGAGTGACGACATGATATTGGCTTCGTCGTCATTGGTAAGTGCCAGAAACACATCGGTTTCTTCTATGTTTTCCTGCGCGAGTAAGTCGTGATCAGAGGCGCTGCCATGTAGAACGATGGCTTTTGATAATTGCTCTGACAAGGCGCGGCAGCGATCATAACTGCGCTCAATAATTTTCACGTGATAGCGGCTCTCTACCGCTCTGGCAAGGCGCTCGCCAATATTGCCGCCGCCGGCAATAACCAAGCGCTTATAGGGCGTATCTAAACGGCGAAGTTCGCTCATTACCGGCATCACGTTCTTTTTGGCGGCAATAAAAAATACCTCGTCGCCGGCTTCAACCACGGTGTCGCCACTGGGTAGAATCGCTGTTCCGCGCCGGAAAATAGCGGCGACGCGGGTGTCGATGGTGGGCATGTGATCGCGAATAGCGGCGAGCTCGTTACCGACCAATGGCCCACCGTAGTAGGCTTTTACGCCAACTAGCTGAACTTTACCGTCGGCGAAATCGAGAACCTGCAGTGAACCGGGGTACTGTAATAGGCGCTTAATATAGCGAGTCACCAGTTCTTCTGGGCTGATAAAAACGTCGATGGGTATGGCGTCGTTGCCGAACAGTTTTTCCACATTTGTGTAAGCGTTTGAGCGGATTCGAGAAATTTTTGTGGGTGTGCGGAACAGGGTGTAGGCCACCTGACAGGCGACCATATTAATTTCGTCGCTATTGGTCACCGCGATCAGTAAGTCGGCGTCTGCCGCACCAGCTTTGGCTAGCACATCGGGGTGGGAAGCTTGGCCTGTTACTGTGCCGATGTCGAGACGATCTTGCAGCTCCCTTAGGCGATCGGGGTCTTTATCAACAACGGTGATGTCATTGTGTTCACTGGCGAGGTTCGCGGCTAATGTGCCACCTACCTGCCCCGCGCCGAGGATAATGATTTTCATTGTTCGAAGTCGCCTGCGCTGCCTGTTATCGGTTTCTACCTGATAAAAATACCGCCGCGATGGTAATGCGCTTGCGGTGGAAATAGCTAATAGTGTTTAGGCTGTCATTGTGCGGCGCAGGGGTGCCGCACTCAATAGCCGCGATCAGGGTTTTTTACGAAACTTTGCGTAAAAGAAGCCATCGTGCCCTTTAATTTGCGGAAATAGCTGTCGGCATCCCCCTTGATCTACCCCCCACTTTGCCGTGATCGGTACTAATTCGGCGTCTTCGTGGCGGTTCAGAAACCTACTTACTTGCTCGATGTTTTCTGCTGGCAGCAAAGAGCAGGTAGCGTAAACAAAAGCGCCCTCTGGCTTTAAGCACGTCCATAGCGTATCTAACAGCGTTGCCTGTAGCTCTACTAAGGGCGCTATATCTGTTGCGAGCCGATTCAGCTTGATATCAGGATTGCGACGAATAACACCGGTTGCGGAACAGGGGGCGTCGAGTAATATGCGGTCAAAGTGTTTGCCGTCCCACCATGCGTCAGTATCGACCGCATCTGCGCATACCATGGTCGCGTTTAGTTGTAGGCGATCAAGATTATCTTGAATACGGCTTAGTCGTTGCTCGTCTATTTCTAAGGCGACGAGCTCTGCTAATTGGGGTTGGCATTCTAGGATTGCTCCGGTTTTGCCACCCGGTGCTGCACAGGCGTCGAGGACTCGTAAGCCTGGGCTTAGTTCAAGCAAGTCGGTGCATAATTGGGCCGCTTCGTCCTGCACGCTAGCATGGCCATCGCGGAAGCCCGGCAAGCTATCAACACTGACGGCGTGTTCAAGGCGGATACCGCTGCCAGAAAAGTCGCAGGCTGTCGCTGCGATGTCGGCGTTCGCGAGGATGTTTAAATAACTGTCGCGGCTTTGATGCAGGGCGTTTACCCGCAGGCAAAATGGCGGATGGGCATTGCTGGCGTCCACGATGGCCTGAAGCTGTTCCGGCCAGGCGGATTGCAGTGAGTCGAATAACCACCTTGGAAATGCCGCCTCTGCAGCGGGGTTCAGTGTCGTGAATAAGCTGTCGTGTTCGCGCTGGCAGCGACGCAAGATCGCATTTGCCATACCTGATGCCCACTTCTTACCTAAGGTACGACAACCTTCAACGCTGCTATTAATGGCGGCGTGGGGCGGTATACGTGTGTAAAAAAGTTGGTAGGCGCCAACGTAAATGAGCATTTTTACGTCGCTGTCTTTCGCTTTTAGGGCTTTGCTAAAAAATGGTTTGAGCGCAGCGTCTAGCTTCCAGTAAAACCGCAGAGTACCGTAACAGAGTTCCCGGTAAAGTGAGCGTTGCGATGGGTCTAGGTCTTGTTCTACCCGAGTTAAAACACGGGACAGTGAGCTGCCTTCTTGCTCGATATTTGCCAAGCAGCGCGCGGCGGCAACCCGTGGACATTTCATAGTGTGCCTGTTGGCGATGCCATTAAAGTGCCTGGGCTAAATTGCGCGGCGCGGGCATTGAGAATATCGCGCGCTGCCAGCACTTTGCCGCCGGGCATCTGTAAATCGAGAATACGCAGTGCACCAATACCGCAGGCGATGGTGATGCCTGATTTATCGGCGTTGAGAATTTCGCCTGTCGCGGCCGAGTGTTGATGCGTCGCAAGGGCTTCGGCGCGCCAAATTTTTATACGCTCATCATTTTTGCTGTCGGCGAATCGGGTAAAACATATCGGGAAGGGATTGAACGCCCTGATTTTTCGATCTAGTACATTGGCATCTTGCCGCCAGTCGATTTCAGCCTCCGCTTTGCCAATCTTAGCTGCGTAATTGCTAAGACTATCGTCCTGGCTTTCTGGCTGCGCTTTGCCCAGTGCGAGATCCTTTACGCTGTTTAATAAAGCGGGGCCACCAATGTCTGCTAGGCGCGCAAACACATCTGCGGCGGAGTCGGTCGGGTGAATGGCGCATTCAACTTTGCTTAGCATGGCGCCGGTATCGAGCCCGACATCCATTTGCATGATGGTGATACCCGTTGTTTGGTCGCCGGCTTCAATTGCGCGCTGGATAGGCGCCGCACCGCGCCAGCGTGGCAGCAATGAACCGTGCACATTCACACAGCCCAGGCGCGGTATATCCAATACACTTTGCGGTAGCAACAGACCATAGGCGACCACAATCATTAAGTCTGCTTGAAGACTGGCAAGGGTGTCGCGATCTGCGCTGTCCTTGAAATTTATTGGTTGATATACGGGGATGCCCGCCGCTTCGGCACATACTTTCACTGCGCTGGGCAGCGTCTTTTTGCCGCGCCCAGCGGGGCGGTCTGGTTGGCTGTACACGGCGACGATTTGGTGGCTACCGTCGTCGATAAGAGCCTGTAAATGCTGGGCGGCAAAATCAGGGGTGCCTGCAAATATCAGTCGCAGTGAGGGTGTGCTCATGACGATTTTTGCTTGTGGAGTTTTTCCATTTTGCCGCGGATACGATTGCGTTTAAGCGGTGAGATGTAATCGACAAAAAGCTTGCCTAAGAGGTGGTCGTTCTCATGTTGAATGCAAACGGCCAATAAGCCCTCTGGCTCCATCACAAAAGACTCGCCGTTGCGATCTAAGGCTTTTACGCGGATATGTTGCGGTCGCGCCACCGTTTCGTAGAAGCCTGGTACCGATAGGCAGCCTTCATCGTATTCAAAAATTTCTTGATCGAGCACGCTAATCTCTGGGTTGATAAACACCAGTGGTTCACTGCGGTCTTCGCTTACATCGATAACAACAATTTGTTCGTGGACGTCGATTTGACTTGCAGCGAGGCCGATACCCGGTGCATCGTACATTGTCTCGAACATGTCATCGATGAGGGTGCGGATGCGATCATCGACATTCTTTACCGGTTTTGCCACTGTTCGGAGTCTTGAGTCGGGAAATTCAAGAATTTCAAGTACAGCCATAGTAGTTCTTAACCATTTATCGTGTAAGTTGTGTAACTATTGCTAAGATAATGATTGAGTAGACATTTTCGCCTACAAATTATTCGCCTGTTGCAGCGTATCCTCTATATTATACAGAGAGCGAATAAGAAATGCCTGATTCTTGCCATTTGCTGGCGGCCAGTTTAGAGAGTAATAGGATTAAATTATGAAGAACACGGTATTGGGGCTTTGTCTGGGGCTGATGATGGCGTTTGTCCAAGCCGGTGACGTGCTCACGTTGAAAGCTGGTCATCCGCAAACCTATGTGGTTAAAAAAGGCGATACGCTGTGGGATATTTCGGGCATGTTCCTGAACGACCCTTGGTTTTGGCCAGAGCTTTGGTATTACAACCCGCAGGTAAAGAACCCGCATTTAATTTATCCCGGCGACGTGTTGAAGCTGATGTGGGTGGATGGCAAGCCTGTGCTGGTGCGAGATTCGATGCCAAATAACAGTGTGGTTAAGCTGACACCAGAGATGCGTATTTCAGACATCACTGACGCGATTCCCGCGATTCCCTTAGATGTGATTGCGCCCTTTCTAACGCGCAGCCGTGTCGTGACCGACGCAGAGTTAGAGCAAGCGCCTTATGTGCTCGCCGGCAAACGGGGCAATATCGTTGCCGGTGCGGGGGATCAAATTCTAGGCCGTGGTGACTTCAGTAAGGACGAAACCTACGGTGTTTATCGCCGCGGTCAGGTATATCAAGATCCACAAACAGGTGAAATCTTAGGCGTTGAGGCAACCGATATTGGTACGGCAAATTTGCTGGCGACCGAAAAAGACGTTGCGACCTTGACGCTTAACCGCAGCACTCAAGAAATTCGCCGCGCCGATCGATTCCTGCCGATGGAAGTGCGCCACCTGCACGCTCGCTTTGAGCCCAAGGCCCCAGCGCAAAACAGCGAAGGTTTTATTATCGCCGTCGAGGGTGGTTTAACCCAGATAGGCAGTTTAGATGTGGTGACCTTAAATTTGGGCGACCAGAGTCAGCTTGAGGCTGGTGATGTGTTGGCAATTTACTCGACGGGGGTGGTCGTTACCGACCCCATTACTAACGAGCGAGTAAAAGCGCCAGATGTGCGCTCCGGTATTCTAATGGTGTTCCGCACCTTTGATCGTGTGAGCTATGCCCTGGTGTTGAAAGCTGAACAGCCGTTAAAAGTGGGTGATTTAGTTAAAAACCCTTGATGAAATCCTTGGGCTGCTGAAAGCAGCCCCACCACTGTACGCAAGGATGCGAATGTGGAAATACTTGCTCGTCGCTGGCTTCAGGCCCAGCAAATATTAGCGTTAACACCGGCGAATTTTCGCCATGTGATGACAATCTGCGAAACACCCCAATCAATCTTTGAATTGCCTAAGGCTATGCACGAGCATTTGGGCATCCGTTCGAACCGACGGCAACGCTTACAAAAGCAGTTGCTGGCGCCCGATCATGGCGCCGTCGATGACGCCTTAAATAGCGCCAATGCCGACGTCATGTGCATGCATGACGATGACTACCCCGCCCTGCTCAAGGAAATTCACGATCCGCCGCCACTGCTCTACTACCGAGGTCGTCGTGAATTGCTGAGTCAGGTTTTGTTTGCGGTAGTCGGCAGTCGCCGTCCCAGCCGCATGGGCAGAGCAGACGCGCAGGCGTTTGCTGGGGCGCTGGGTCAGGCCGGTTTTACGGTTGTTAGCGGTTTGGCTTTGGGTGTCGATGCTGCCGCTCATATGGGCGCGATTGCGACCCCGGCCTCTACAGTCGCGGTATTGGGAACCGGAGTGGATCATTGTTATCCCCGCAGCAATGCGGCGCTCTATCAGCAAATAGGTAGCGAGGGCTTGTTATTGAGCGAGCTGCCCTTGGGCAGTCCGCCTCTGCGTCATCAATTTCCCCGTCGAAACCGGCTAATTAGCGGAATGAGCTTAGGCGTTTTGGTCGTCGAAGCGGCAAGGCATAGCGGTTCGCTAATCACCGCTCGGCAAGCCCTGGAGCAGAACCGCGAGGTGTTTGCCATTCCGGGTTCAATTCATAATCCCGCTAGCCGCGGTTGCAATGCCCTGATCAAACAAGGCGCTAAATTAGTGGAAACCCTCGCGGATATCGTCGAGGAATTTTCAGCTTGGACTAGTGTGGCTGCCGCTGAGCCGGCAGCAGGCAAACACCCTGGGCCTAGTTTACATTCTCAAGTCTACGACGCATTGGGCTATGAACCCTTATCATTAGACGAGCTCGTTCAGCATTCTGGTCTTGGTGTAACTGAGCTACTTGCCGACTTAAGTGATTTAGAGGTGGAGGGCTGGGTGGAGCAGCTTCACGGAGGTTGGCAGCGATGTCGATAGCGCGAGACGTGTCGCTATGGACACCGAGTTTTCATAGTGAGTATTATTTCAGTCTCTTTTATCCGGTGTTACTTCTGTAATTTACAGCTCATTGATCTATAAAAACGGGTATACTTTGGCCGCATTTTGTCGCTTTCGCCAATCACTATGCGGATCTATTGTTATGGCCTTGCCTGATTCCTATCGGCTGCGCCGCGCCGCCGCCTTGCTGCGAGCAGGTGCTGTTGTCAGCCACCCAACCGAAGCGGTGTGGGGTTTAGCCTGCGTGCCTTGGGATCGCGCGGCGGTCACGCAAATCCTGCAAATGAAAAAGCGCGACCCCGCCAAAGGCTTAGTATTGGTGGCGGATTGCACTGCGCGGTTCGAGTCAATACTAGTAAATCTACCTGATACCATTCGTGAAACTGTCGAAGCGAGTTGGCCCGGCCCTCACACATGGGTAGTGCCGGATTTTGGCTGGGCGCCAGGGTGGATTCGCGGCCGTCATCATAGCGTGGCTATTCGTGTTAGTGACCACCCACTTACGTCGGCGCTCTGTCGTGCGGCGAATACCTGTTTAGTCTCTACGTCGGCTAATCCCGCAGGGCGAGAGCCCGCAAGAACACAGTTTGAAGCTCAACACTATTTCCGTTCACAAATTGATTGCTACGTGCCCGGTCGTACCGGCGCCTTGGCTCAGCCTACAGATATTCGCGATGCACTGAGCGGTGAGGTTTTGCGTGGGGCTTGAGACGATAACGGTGTCTGTGTGGGCAGCCGTGGAGAGAATATGAAAAACATTGATATCGCCGCCGTAAAGCAGTTTTTACTGTCCTTACAAGATCGAATTTGCGATGAGCTTAGCGCCGTTGATGGCAAGGCTGACTTTGTCGAAGACGACTGGGGTCGCGGTCGCAGCCGCGTGATAACTGATGGCGCGGTGTTTGAAAAAGGTGGGGTGAACTTCTCTCACGTTCAGGGCGACGCGATGCCTGGCAGCGCCAGCGCACACCGGCCAGAATTAGCTGGTCGCAGTTATCAGGCAATGGGGGTGTCATTGGTGATGCACCCGCAGAACCCCTACATTCCAACCAGTCATGCCAATGTACGGTTTTTCGTCGCCGAAAAGCCCGGTGAAGAACCGGTTTGGTGGTTTGGCGGAGGCTATGATCTCACCCCCTACTACGGTTTTGAGGATGATTGTCGACATTGGCATCAAGTGGCAAAAAATGCCTGCGAACCCTTCGGCGCGGAGGTGTATCCAAAGTACAAAAAATGGTGCGATGACTATTTTTATATGGGGCATCGCGATGAAGCTCGCGGCGTGGGTGGCTTGTTTTTTGACGATCTGAACGAAGGCGGATTTGAGCGCTGTTTTGAATTTATGCAGGCGGTTGGTAACTCCTACACCGAGGCTTATATACCGATTGTCGAGCGTCGCAAAACCATGACGTGGGAAGATCGGCAGCGTCAGTTTCAACTCTACCGCCGCGGCCGCTATGTGGAATTTAATTTAGTCCATGATCGCGGCACCTTATTTGGCTTGCAAAGCGGCGGTCGCACCGAATCTATTCTTATGTCGCTGCCGCCCTTGGTGAGATGGGAGTACAATTGGCAGCCCGAGGCAGGTAGCCCCGAAGCCGCTTTAACATCCGATTTTCTGCCGGTTAGAGATTGGCTTTCAGCGGAATAATAAAGGCAGTGATTCTGAGTTATGGAAAATAAAGATCAGTACGCAGTGTACGGAAACCCCGTTAAACACAGCAAATCGCCGCAGATTCACGCGGCATTTGCTGAGCAGACTGGGCAGCAATTGCACTATCGCGCGCACAAAGTAGAGCTAGGTCGGTTTGCAGATGCGGCTGGGCAGTTCTTTCGCCACGGTGGCAAGGGCTTAAATATAACTGTGCCATTTAAGTTAGATGCCTTTGAGTTTGCGGGTCAATTGAGTGGTCGCGCGCGTCGAGCTGGCGCGGTAAATACCCTTGCTTTGCAAGATGACGGCACCGTCTATGGTGACAATACCGATGGCGTTGGTTTGGTGCGGGATATTCACGACAATCTTGGCTGGCAATTAAGTGGCCGCCGAATTTTGGTGTTGGGTGCCGGAGGTGCGGTGCGCGGCATTTTAGGTCCGCTACTAAAGCAGGGTCCTGCCCATGTGCTGGTGGCGAACCGCACAGTGACTAAAGCACAAAGTGTGGCTAAGCACTTTGATGGGCTGGGACATGTGGCGGGTTGCAGTTATGAAGGGCTGGCTAGCGGTCAGTTTGACCTAATTATAAATGGCACTAGTGCGAGTATGAGCGGAGATTTACCGCCGCTTCCCCACCATATATTGAGTAATGATGGCTGCGCCTACGATATGATGTACGGCGCCGAGCCAACCCCGTTTATGCGCTGGGCTGCCGGTGAAGCCGCTTGGGCGGTGTCCGATGGTTTGGGGATGTTAGTCGAGCAGGCCGCAGAGTCATTTTGTATTTGGCGCGGTGTACGGCCAGATACCAAACCGGTTATTGAATTAGTTCGTCAATCTTTGTCGGCGTAAAAACGATGCCGGCGTTCTAGTTGGAAATTATAGTATGTTGTTAACTGTTGTCGCCTTGATTGTGGGCTTAGTTTTGCTTGTGTGGAGTGCCGATCGTTTTGTTATTGGTGCATCTGCGACGGCGTCAATATTGGGTGTCTCGCCCTTGGTAGTGGGTATTTTGGTGGTGGGTATTGGCACCTCTGCGCCGGAAATGCTGGTCTCTGCCATTGCCGCGGTGGATGGTCAGCCCGGCTTGGCAGTGGGTAATGCGCTGGGTTCTAATATCACCAATATTGCCTTGATCTTGGGCTTTACAGCCCTGCTCATTCCGCTAAATGTGCAATCCAAGCTGATTAGCCGCGAAATCCCGCTGTTAATTTTGGTGATGTTGGTGGGCTTTTTTCTGCTGTCTGACAATGATCTCGGGGTAATGGACGGCACAATCCTACTGGTGGGCTTTTTGCTGGTGGTACTGAGGCAATTATGGGAAGCCAAACACAGCAAAGGCGATAGCATCGAGGCGGAGTTCGCCGCTGAAATTCCTCGCGATATGTCCCTGTCGGTTGCCCTGGGCTGGTTGTTACTTGGCTTTATATTACTGATCGCATCGGCGCGGGTGTTGGTGTGGTCGGCGGTAGACATCGCGCAGTTCTTCGGCCTTAGCGATTTGGTGATTGGTCTGACGGTGGTTGCAGTGGGAACAAGCTTGCCTGAGTTGGCGGCTTCGGTAGCTGCGGCGCGCAAGAACGAACACGATATCGCCATCGGCAACGTGGTGGGGTCGAATCTATTCAATTTGCTGGGTGTCATGGCGCTACCGGGTGTGATTGCCCCCGGCGCGATTGATGAAAAAGTGATGAGCAGAGATTATCCGGTGATGTTATTGCTAACCGGGTTATTCTTTTTGGTCGCTCGCGGGCCGCGCAGAGCCCGCCGCATATCGAGAATAGAGGGTGGTGGTTTATTGCTAATTTACGTCGCCTATGTCGTCTACCTGCTGCATGACGCTGGTGTTTATTAATTCACCTTTAGTTAAGTATCGAGCGCAGCAATGTGACGATCTTTTAGTTTGGCGTAGTTAGTTGCGCTGTAGCTAAAGTAGCTGTACTCGCCTTCGGTAAGTTCTCTAATGGGTTTCGCTGGGCTGCCTACGTATAGCCACCCGCTCTGCAAGTGTTTGCCGGGTGGTACCAGCGAATTGGCACCCACAACCACATTGTCTTCAATTACGGCGCCATCCATGACAATCGTGCCCATACCAATAAGTACACGGTTGCCAATACTACAGCCGTGTAAGGTAACGCTGTGTGCTACCGTCACTTCGTCACCAATTGTAAGCGGATAGCCTTCAGGGTTGTACGGCCCAGCGTGGGTAATATGCAGCACGCTATTGTCTTGAATACTGCTGCGGGCACCAATACGGATACGATGCATATCGCCGCGCACCGTGGTGTTAGGCCAAATTGAGCTGTCGTCGCCAATACCGACGTCGCCGATGACTACCGCACTGGGGTCGATAAAAACACGCTCTCCCAAGATCGGGCTGTGCTCTTCAAACGACCTTACAAATTGCTCGGCTCGGTAACTCATTACTTGTCTCCATAATTGATACGACTGGCATTTATTCAGTTGGAAATCTACATAGTCGTCGCTAAAACGATGTTAACAGGCTTCGAGCGGCCTGTAGATTTGTTACACTGGGCGACATTGTTTTCAATAGTTTATAAGGTCTTTTGCACCATGACGGCTAATAGTTTACCGATATTCTCTACGCTTGACCCAAAGGCAATGGCTAAAGAGTGTGAGACATTGCTCGCGGATTCTCGACAGCAGGTGGCGGCGGTGGTTGCGGACGTGCGCAGTCCGGATTGGGATAATTTAATGGCGCCGCTTGAAGAGATTGATGACAAGATTGGTCGTTTTTGGGCGCCGATGAGTCATTTGCACAGCGTGCTTAGTGGTGAGGCCTGGCGCGAAGCGTACAGCAACTGTCTGCCTTTGCTGACCGCATACAATAGTGAAATGGGGCAAAATCGGCCCCTGTTTGATCGGGTCCAAGCCTTTGCTGACAGCGGTGAATGTCAAGCTTTACCTGTTCCGCGTCAGAAGGCGGTCGCCAATATGCTGCGTGATTTTACCCTGTCGGGTGTGGCTCTAGACGGTGAAAATGCGCGCCGCTTCGCAGCGATTCAACAGCGCTTAAGCGAACTTTCTACCGGATTCTCAAACAACGTCCTGGACGCGACCGATGGCTGGGAAAAGATCATTGACGACGCGAATGACTTAGCTGGTGTGCCCGCCACGGTGCTGGATAATTTAAGGGAGTCCGCTAAGGCCAAAGATTTGCAAGGTTACCGCTTGAGTTTGGATATCCCCAGTTATTTGCCGATTATGCAGTACGCCGATAATCGTGAACTGCGTGAAGGGATGTACTCTGCCTATGTAACCCGGGCGTCGGCGGTGGGGCCGCAGGGTGGCAAATGGGACAATGGGCCATTGATGGTTGAGATTTCCCAGCTGAGGCAAGAAATGGCTCAGTTACTTGGCTTTGCTCATTATTCTGATTATTCACTGGCTAGCAAAATGGCAGAGTCGAGTCAGCAAGTGATTGCATTTCTAGAGGAGTTGGCAGCGGCGAGCAAGCCCGTCGCCGAGCAAGATTTTGCAGACTTAAGTGCCTTTGCCGCGCAGCACGGTGTTGCGGAATTACAGGCATGGGATGTCGCGTATTTTAGTGAAAAATTAAAAGAAGCCTCGTTCACTCTTTCTCAAGAAGCCTTGCGTCCCTATTTTCCGGCTGAAAAAGTGATAAGTGGGCTGTTTAAAATTACGGGGCAATTATTTGATATTGAGATCTCCGCTCTAGACGATGTGGATTTTTGGCATAAAGATGCACAGTGCTACCGCATTTCACGCGGCGGAGATGTCCTCGCGCATTTCTACTTAGACCTCTATGCGCGCAGTAACAAACGCGGTGGCGCATGGATGGCCAATGCGCGCGGGCGTCGCGTTTTGGCGGATGGCGATATCCAGCAGCCGGTGGCGTTTTTAGTGTGTAATTTCTCGCCGCCAACCAGCGATCGCCCTTCGCTGTTAACCCATAATGAAGTTACTACCCTCTTCCACGAGTTTGGCCACGGTCTGCATCACATGCTGACTAAAATTGATTGCTTAAGTGTGTCGGGCATTAGCGGTGTTGCTTGGGACGCGGTGGAACTACCCAGCCAGTTTTTAGAAAACTGGTGCTGGGAAAAATCGGCCATTCCAGATATCTCGGCGCACTACCAAAGCGGTGAGCCCTTGCCGACGGATATGCTTGAGAAATTACTGGCCGCTAAGAACTTTCAGTCTGGCATGCAGATGCTCAGGCAAATTGAGTTTTCGCTGTTTGATTTTAAATTGCACATGCAATCGGCTATTCGCGATGAGGCCGATATTGATTCGGTGCTTAATGCGGTACGCGATCAAGTCGCGGTATTTCAACCGCCGAGTTTTAATCGATTCCAAAATAGCTTTTCGCATATTTTTGCCGGTGGATACGCCGCTGGATACTACAGTTATAAATGGGCGGAAGTACTGTCGGCGGATGCGTTCTCACTGTTCGAGGAACTGGGCGTGATGAATGTTGACGTCGGTGAAAAATTCCGCGCAGAGATTCTTGAACGCGGTGGCTCGGAAGATGCAGCGGTACTATTTAAAAATTTCCGCGGGCGCGCGCCTGGGAATGACGCCTTACTGCGGCACTCCGGTATTGCTATCGCGAAGGGAGCTTAAACGTGGCCACTGTATTTAACCAACGACGTTTTATCGCGGGTGCGGTGTGCCCAAAGTGTGCCGAAATGGATAAGACGGTGCTGTATCGAACGTCGGATGTTGAGCAAATTCGTGAATGCGTTCGCTGCGGGTTTAAGGAATCTATTCGCGACGATACCGGAAAAATTGAAGAGCCGACCACGCGAGTAAATCAACCTCGTCCGGGTGAAGAAGTGTTAGCCCATGAAGATGAGATACATATTGTGTCTCTAATTGATCCCCGAGATGGGCGAAATCGAAGCGATCATTGAGTAATAATACCCATTTGCAGTTTATGGGGAACGCAAATACGGTGATCTTGCCTATACTTTATACAAAGCATTTGCGGAGGAAATTCCATGCTGGAGTTATTGACCCTTCCTTTCCCCCACGTTGTAGGTGTTAGGGTTTCTGGCAAGATTAATCACAACGACATCGAGATTATTTTGCGTGAAGTTGAGCGCAAATTGATCGAGGAAGATAATTTAAATATCTTTATTGAACTCGAACATTTTGAAGGCTTTACAGTGCGCGGTTGGCTAAAAGAAATGCGTTTTTTAGCCAAGTATATAAATCGCTTTACGCGCACTGCCATCCTAGGTGAGCCGCGTTGGTTTAATCGGGGTTCAGCACTTATTACACGAGCCTTTCCCAATATTGAAATTGATCACTTTATTCCCATACAAAAAGATGAAGCATTAATTTGGGTGAGTGAGCGCGATGTTGGAGCGCTTGGATAAGTAGCTGCGTGATTACTGAGTACGGCGGCTATGTTAATTCATATGCCGCCAGCACTCGGTGTTTTCTGCATTTTGTGTTACTTGATAAGGCTGAAAGTCAGGCCCGAGTAAGCTTTTAGGCGCTCGATTAAGGTGTTACCAAAGCAGCTTGCGGGGGTAAGTAAGCCACCTGCTACTTGAGTTTTATCGATATCCCGCGCTAGACATATACTTGCCTGCCCCAGCATTTTCGCGGTTGAGCCATAGCCCGGATCGCGGTCGCCAGTAACTCGGCATTCCAGCTTTTTGCCCGATGCAGTTTTGCCGTAAAAAAGCATATCGTAAAAGCCGGTTTCCTGCTCTTGTGGGCTGGGGCCTTCGCCGGGTGATGGCAGCAAGCGAGAAAGAAGCCAGCGGCCGGGGCTGAGACTGGCCGTTAACATAAATCCAGCTAGGCCTCCGCCAATAGCGCCTGCTTTGACTCTGCCGCTGAAGCCTTTGCCGACCATCATGGCCTCGTCGTAGAGAAATGGCTTCGCGTAATTATCTTTTAGTATTGAATTCGAACGCTGCACAATTCGCGTATTTATTGCCGCCATAATAAAGGGCGTGGTCCAGCTTCCACAGCTACTATCAAACTGCGCCAAGCCCGTATTAATTTGGCGTGCTTTTGCGGTTTCATTGGGGCACAGCGAATACGGGTCTGCCATTTCTTTGCGAAGCGCGGGATTGTTTGAGGCTTCTTTCATAACATTGATTAGGCTGGCAAAGGTGCCGCCGGATAATCCACCTTTGGCGGCTTTTACCCGCATACTGACGGACGTGCAGTTTTCGTCAAACAGCTCTTTGCTTTGTTGCTGGGTATAGAATACGCCGAGATCGGAGGGGATAGAGTCAAAACCGCAGCAATTTACTATTCGTGCCCCAGAGGCTTTGGCGACGGCATCGTAGCGTGCAATCATTTTACTTATCCACTGTACTTCGCCGGTCAGATCGCAGTAGTCGGTGCCGGTTTCCGCGCATATTTTGACTAGAGGCTCGCCGTATAAGGCGTAGGGCCCCACCGTGGTGGTAACTACGCTGGTTTGTGCGCACAGGGCACGCAGTGCGTCTTCGTCGGCGGCGTCGGCAATAATGATGTCTAAATCGGCTTTGTTAAGTTTGGCTTTTACCGCCTCAAGCTTGCTGGCAGAGCGCCCGGCTATTGCCCAGCGTAGCGCGGGTTCTTCGCGATTTTTACTCAAGTACTGACACAGTATTTCGCCGACAAAGCTGCTCGCACCGAAAACGACAATATCGTATTTGTTCTGTGTCATAGGTCTTCCCCTGTTGGGCCAATTTAAAATGACTAAGCGTTCTTAGGGCAGGAGCTTAGCACTATTTGTTCACTGTCAACATTGATTGTGAGAATGCAGAATATTATCGAGGACAATAGCGTTGAGTTTGTTCGGCTTTGTCTATTCGGCCACGAGCAAAATTTAAATTACCGAGGTCAATAAGCCTATTTGTAGTGCGGGGTATTTGACTTGCATTTGCCGCGGTCATTATCGTCTAGAATTTTCTCGCATTCTTGCAGACGCCACTCGCGTGATTGATCGAAGGATGAGCTTCCGCATGCACAGAGCAGGCATGCAAGTGAAAGGATAACTAGGATTCGCATAATAGCTCGTTAAATAATGTGTGGCTGATCAAGTGTACCTGAGGCGACAGGGCTGTGGTATGCGGTCAACTAATATTGACTTAGAACGACACCCAGCATAGCAATGCTAAATCCGATAACGGCGCCGAGTGGCGGGCTACGGTGTTTGCGTATTGGTATTTGCGGGGCAATATCTTGGAATATGAGATAGAGAATGCCACCACTGGCGATCAGCATGATGCCACCTAATATTTCGTGTTGATCTCCAAGTACGCTGAAGCCCGCCACGCCAAATAGTGGCCCCAGGGGAAGCAGTGCCAGCATCATAAGTAGCACTTTTTTGGAAGAGTGCCCTGCGTCAGTAAGCTCTTTATAGGCATTAAAGCCTTCGGGTAAATTTTGCAGGCCAATGAGCACGGCTAGCAGCATGGTACTGTCTGCACCGCTCGCGGCGATACCACCGAGTGCCAGTGATTCGGGCACATAATCTAGTAACATTCCGGTGAGTTGTGGTGCCGAGCGACGATGAATATCCAAGTATTTTTCCAAGCAATAGAAAAATACCCCGCCGCTAAGCATAAGTGCAATCGCCCACGGTGAATGATTGAGGTGCTCAAGGGCGTCGGGTACTAAAACAATGGCGACGGCGCCGAGTAAAATACCAGCGCCTAAGGCAATAACGCTATGACGAAATTCTTCATCGAGCCACTGCCGCTGAATGCGAGTTTGGCTGGCAATAAACCCGCCGATAGGGATGCAGGCGCCGGCTGCGGCAGTGAGTAGAATAATATTGAGCATGCCGTGCATAAAAGTGTTAGCTACATTAATTTGTACTGGGTAAGTAGGTGCTGAAACGCGCATCTACACTGCGAATGAAATCTTCTACTTGTCGTGTGTAGTCAGAGTCTGTCCCGAGCTTGCCATTGATATCGCCGTGGGATAAATCAAGCCTTATTTGCCGTGCATTGACACCAAGCTCCTGGGCCTTTTTGGCAAAGGCATTGGCTTGTGTACAGCTATGTTCACGCCGTGTTGAGCAAACCAACAGTATTGGCTGTACATTTTTGTGAAGATGTTGAATAGCAGAATTTTTGCGCCAATAGTTAGGGTCGTTGCCAAAGGCACGATCGTATAGCCGCGGATGATCTTGGGTCATAAGGCGATTGATATCTAGTGCGGCACTGTCTAATAGAATGGCCGCTTGAATGCTAGTCAGAGTTCGTGTGTCTGTAAGTGTGGGGTCCGTCATCACTAGAGAAACTAAGTGCGCGCCGGCGGAGTGGCCCATGACGATGATTTTTGAGCTGTCTGCGTGCCAGTCGCTAGCGTGCGCTTGCACGTGTTCTAAGGCTTTCGCGACATCCCTTGCCTGCTGGTAGGGATCGGTTTTTGGTAACATTCGATAATTGATAGAGATGAATACCCAGCCACGTTGTCGCCAGCGCTCGACTTTTGCCTTTACTACCTGGTGATTTTGCTTGTCCCCAATGCGCCAAGCGCCACCGTGAACCATAAACATGATGGGGCTATTTGCTGTGTTGTCGGGCAGGTAGACATCGAGTTTCTGTTTTTTGGCGTCGCCGTAGGAAATGTCTTTAAGAGTCTTGGCATGTGCCGTCGTTCCCGCGCAAAGAGACAAGAAAAATAGAGGAAAAATGAATGAAGCCAGTGATAAATTTTTCATTCGCCCTTCCCTATTGATCAATTGGCGAAGCATTCGCGCCGCCTTTTGGCTAGGGCTACGATTTGACGTTGGGTAGATCACAGGTGGTGCGGTTGGTCCATAGTGATTCTAATATCGCACTTCGCGTAATTAGGCCGATCAGTTTGCCTTCGTTGGCTACCGGGTAGGACTTGGGTTTGTTTTTCCCCATTTTTTGGGCGAGATCGATAATAGACGAGTCAGCTTCTACCGCTAATACTTCCCGACTCATTACATCATCAACAATCGGAGCGCCTTCACAGTGGTAGCTGCTGACCAGCACGGAGTGGATACAGTCTTGTTCTGACACAAAACCCACTAATTCATGTTGCTCGTTGATAACCGGGAGGCCGAATACGCCATGCTTTAGCAATGTTTGCACCACTTCGCCAAGGTCACAGCCTTGTTTCACGAAGGGTGATGGTGAGGTCATCACGTCCCGTACCAGCATTGATGTAGTCATAAATTACTCCGCTAGAGCTGTATGCTTACTATATCGCGCTTGAGTCGATAGCGTAAATATAATGTTACCGATCACCAATAAAGGTTTTGGCTATCGAAAATGCTTGTTCGGTGAATTACTGCTATTGCTGAGTTTAACCCAATTTTGTTGTTAACTGGATTTGCCGAGGCACCGGTTATTGCGATGATGAGTGTTTTGGGTAGCCAGATTGGCTACCCAATTATGAAGCCGTGGTAAGTACGCCGTCGCGGTAGTCTCGCATTGCCTGCTCAATTTCGTCGCGGGTATTCATCACAAAGGGGCCGTATTGCACTACGGCTTCGCCTATTGCCTTCCCGGCCAGAATTAATAGCTTGGCTCCGTCAGCGGTGCTTACTGTGAGTGATTCGCCGTCGCTGAGTATCGCCGCTGCGTTATTACTAAGCTGTTGGTCGCCAATCTCTGCAGTTCCCTCATAAATATATACCAGTGCATTATGCTCAGGCTTTAGGGTGACGGTCGCGTTTTCGCCCGCGCCAATGCGCAAATCGATATAGACAGGGTCAGTACTCAGTCTTTGCCCATCTAAGCCATTGATATATCCGGTCGCCGCTGCGCCATTTATTTCAGAGCGGCCGGCAATGAGCACGGCCTCACTATGTTGGCTCAACCTTAAATGGGGGATGTGCTCGGCCGAAATATCTCGGTAGCTCGCAGCTTGCATTTTCTCGTTGGCGGGCAGGTTGATCCACAACTGAAAGCCGCGCATGCGCCCCGCTTCCTGTTGTGGCATTTCGGAGTGGATAACGCCGCGTCCAGCAGTCATCCACTGCACACCGCCGTCTTTGAGATGCCCTTTGTTACCCAGATGGTCTTCGTGAAGCATATGACCTTCAAGCATATAGGTGACTGTTTCAAAGCCTCTATGCGGATGCGAGGGAAATCCCGCCAGATAATCCGCAGGCTCGTCGGAAAAAAACTCATCGAGCATCAAAAACGGGTCATGACGAGCGGTGTTGGACTGTCCGAGACTGCGTTTGAGTTTAACGCCCGCGCCATCAGAGGTGGCTAGCGCCGAGATTATCTGTGTCACTGTGCGAGTCGTCATGAGGTTTTCTCCTTCGAGTTCTTGCTTGGCTTAGGCTGCTTTTTCAAGTAATTGCGTGCGGGCATCGGCAAGCGCTTTGTCTGCTATATCGGGCCCCATATTCAGACCTTCGGCGTAAACAAATTCAATATCACTGATCCCCATCAAGCCCAATATGTGGCGCAAGTAAGGGGTTTGGGTGTCCATCGGAGTCTCAACGTACTTGCCGCCGCGGGCAGCGAAAACGTAAACCTTTTTATTGCTAAGCAAGCCTTCTGGGCCATTCGCGGTATAGCGGAAGGTTTCCCCTGCGCGGGCGACGTGGTCTATATAGGCCTTGAATGTTGATGGCACGCCTAAGTTATAAAGCGGAATGCCAAGCACAATAATATCCGCGTCGCGCAATTCATTTATTAACACATCTGATTCCGCCACGATAAGTTTTTGCTCTTCTGTTCTTTGTTCGGCGGGCGTGACAAAGGCGGTGAATCGCTTGCCGTCCAAGTGCGGGATTGGGTTTGCATGTAAGTCGCGAGACATCAGTGCAGAATCATCAAGCTTGCTTCGCAAGGCCTGAATAAATTGATTTGCCATCTGGCTGGATTTACCGTCTTCGCCAAATAAGCTGCTATTAATGTGAAGGATATTCGTCATGGTGTGCTCCTTAAAATAAATGTTGGCTTGTCACTGCCGATGACCTATTAAACTATTGATAAATTTGTTTAAAAAGCGCAATTTATTGACATTAATTATCAGGAAAGTTGATGTTTATGGCGGGGCCTAGGACAAATTTAGAGCAGTGGTACTGTTTTTTGGCAGTTGTGGATGAGGGCAGCTATGCCCGCGCGGCGGAGGTATTGCACAAAAGTCAGTCAGCCGTGACCTATACCATTCAAAAGATGGAAGAACAGCTTGGTGTAAAGGTGTTCGAAATCCAGGGTAGAAAGTCGCAGCTGACCGAGGTGGGGCAAATGTTGTACCGCCGAGGCCGCGCGTTGATAGATGAAGCTTTGCGTTTGGAAAAATCGGCTAAGTCAGTCGCAGCGGGCTGGGAGCCGCAATTGCGAATTGTTTGCGACACCCTGTTTCCTAGTCACACGATGTTAGATTGTTTGGCTGATCTCAGTGAAAGCTGTCCAGATACGCGCATTGAATGTGTTGAAACAGTCTTAAGCGGCGCGGAAGAAGCTCTGCTTGAGCGGCGCTGCGATGTGGCGATTACGGGTATTGTGCCGCCGGGATTTTTGGGAGATCACATTCTTAGAGTGAAGTTTATTGCGGTCGCACACCGAGACCATGCCCTTCATAAATTAGATCGTCAGTTAGATTATCGGGATTTACGGCCGTTTCGACAGGTGGTGGTTCGAGATTCCGGCGTGCGTCGGCAGCGCGATGCGGGGTGGTTGGAGGCCGCGCAGCGCTTAACTGTTAGTCGTATGGAGTTGTCTATAAGTGCAGTCGCGCGCGGATTAGGTTTTGCGTGGCTACCCGAAATAGCGATGGAAAAAGAATTAGAGAGTGGCGAAATTATGCCTTTGCCCATGATTGAAGGTGGCGAGCGCTATGCCGATTTATTTTTGATTTTACCGAATCGAGACCTAGCTGGCGCCGCGGCTTTGCGCTGCGAAACATTGCTAAAAGCGGCTACCGAAAATTTAGTTTGTTAATCATGAGCTTGGGCAAATAAGTTAGGGCCGGATTTGGCCGTATATTGAGTTGATGGAGTTTTAAAATGGGGCGTCAACAACAGTTTGAATTGATGGGCCGATATAACCGAGATATGAATCAGCGTCTATACGCGGCAGCGGCGGCCATGGATGAGGATCAGTTAGCCAGTAATGTCGGTGCCTTTTTTCACTCAATTTTAGGCACCTTAAATCACCTCTACGTGGCAGATGTCATGTGGTTGCAGCGCTTTGCGGTGCATCACTTTTCCGCTGCGAATCACCTTTCAGATGTGGCAGCCATGGCGCGTCCTACCGCCTTAAATCAAGTATTGCATGAAGATTTTGAAGAGTTGTTTCGCGTTCGACGAGCGCTTGATACAACGATTTGTGCGTGGACGGAGAATTTACAAGAAGTGAGTTTTGATCGCCCGCTAGCTTATAAAAACAGTAAAGGCCACGATTTCTGCAAGCCGTTTGGATTGGTGTTACAGCATTTCTTTAATCATCAGGCGCATCATCGCGGTCAGGTAACCACCCTGCTGAGTCAGCAGGGTGTGGATGTAGGCGTAACTGATTTACTGCTTTGGATCGAGGAGTTGCCGTTTGAATCGGCTGAAAAGTAGATTAGTTGGCGGCGAAGGTGGAGCGGACGTCGTTTTGCTTGTAGAACACGACAAGCTCGTTATATGCGTTCGTGACTCTTTCCATGCGATTGATTGCCGCGTTGTAGCTGACAGGCGAAACCTTTTTGCCGCAGGCTTCTAATCGTTGGTCTGCATCCTCAATGTAATTGCGGACTTCTTTTTCAAGTTTCACAACTTGCGCAAACGTCGTTTCTTGTAATCTGGGAATCTCAGGTGCGCGATAAGCCGCGCGCGCCGCACAGTCGGCAAAAACGCCATTACTGATAACACTCAGTAACAATAGGGCCAGTATATTGGCGGTGTTTCTCATTGGTCATACCTCTAAATAAAAAATGACGCAAAATGGTTTCAAGACGTTGGGCAGGAGGGGTGATACCTATATGCACAAATATTGTTACGCAGGTTTGCGGATTAATCAACCGCTAACGGCTATCTTGCGTGAGTTTCGGGATCTTGCGTTGAGTGATATTGTTTTTGTGTTACGGATGGTAGCGAACTTCGGATTTCCGCGCGGGTAGATTTTTTAACACACTTTGCTTAAATAGCGTGGCTAAACTTATACCGCGGGCCAAATTAAATACACTGAACGTTAACCAGAGCCCGTGGTTGCCCCAGTGTCGCGTGGCAGCCCAGAGCGGCAGGTATACGGCACATACGCAAAATATCATGCACCATTGCATGGCCCTGGTTTTTAGCGCCCCAATGTAAATGCCATCGAGCAGGTAGCTGGGCGCGCAAAGCAGCGGAAGCCAAACGAGCCAGAAATAATACTCATTAAGCAGCCCGTTCACGGCTGGCAAATCAGTCATTCCGTTAATGATCAGGGGTTTAAGTAGAAATAAAAGTGCGCTCACGGCGATGGCTGTTATCGCGCAATAATTAGTACAGGCGCGGCATACAGCCATCAGGATGTTAGGATCTCGACGCTTGTAAGCTTCCCCCACAAGTGCCTCAGCAGCATGGGCAAAACCATCTAAGCCATATGCACTAATCATCATAAGCTGCAGTAGTATAGCGTTCGCCGCGAGCTGGTTTTGACCAAGGGCAGCGCTTTGGGCGGTAAAGAAAGCAATGCTAAATAGCAGTGCAGCAGTGCGAATAAAAAGCTGTAAATTGCTACTAAAAAGCGTCTTAAGACTGGGCCCGTATGACCAAGTTTGCGGTATGCCAAGTCTTAGCATTCGCGCTAGCGGCATCCGAACTGACCATAGTGCTAGACAAAAGCCGCAATATTCACTGATAGCACTGGCAGCGGCTGCGCCGTCGCTTTGGTAGCCCCATTTGATAATAAATAGGTAATCTAGGCCAATATTAAGGATGTTGCTTGCTACTGCTATGGCCAGAGGCCAGCGAGTTTGTTGTTGACCTATGAGCCAGCCTACCACCACATAGGTGCCGAGAACGGCGGGTGCGCTGTATAGGCGAATTGATAAGTAGCTTTGGGCTAAGGGATGCAGAACTTCGTCAGCATTCATTATTGATAAGCCAATATGGCCGAGTAAGTTCCCGCCGAGAAGTATAAGCGCGGCAATAGCCCAGCTAAAGGCGAGCGCTTTTATAAGTAAGCCGGCGCCCTCCTTGTCGTTATGCGCTTGGGCGCTAGCGCCGGTAGTGCCCATTCTTAAAAAGCCGAACCCCCAGTACATGAAGGCAAGCAGGCTGGTGCTTATTGCAACGGCACTTAGGTAGCGACTGTCGCTGAGATGGCCGAGGATGGCGGTATCGACGATACCAAGAAGTGGCACAGATAAATTTGCAAGGATCATTGGCCCAGCTAGGGCTCGAATGCGTAGCTTGACAGGGTTCGCAGTGGTCATGGGTGAGGCATATCGCTTAACTAGGCCTAAGCGCACAAAATTAGGGCGGAAACAAACTGAACTTGAGGTCAGGATTAAATTAGATTTTACCCTATATCTAGTGGTTACAGTCGCACATTAACCCTTTAATTGGTGGGGATAGGCTGAAAGTGACGGGACTAAGTTGAAAGCCACAGCTTAATCCTTTAATGCAGAGTAGCGCTGGTGCATTTAACGGGTTTATAATTGCGGCGTTTTGTCGCACCCAAAGTAGTGTTTACGGGTAAAGCGATGCACAAATTACGAATGAATCTCAATACGGATTTTACGAAATTCGCACTGGGATTTGTTTGTGTCTGTTTAAGAGTTCAATTTAACGATTGTGTTCCCCCGGCAGATCAAAAACTTGTCCATCGCCTGTCCAAACCGGCTTAGGGGTCTTTATTAACTGTACATGGAGACACGGGAATGTATTTACAAGCGAAACGGCTGCTTAAGCTGGCGCTTAGTCCTGTGCTAATGCTGCTAAGTCTGTTTAGTGCCGGCGCATGGGCCGAAGCAGGCGAGCGTTGGCAAACCAATATGGCCCCCGGTGTTACCGAGGTTGGTCATCAAATTTACGATTTGCATATGTGGGTTTTCTACATTTGTGTCGTAACAGGCATAGTGGTTTTTGGCGTGATGTTTTACTCGGTATTTGCCTACCGCAAAGAGCGTCATCAGGAGCCGGCAACTTTTCACGAAAATACCCGCGTGGAAATTGCTTGGACAATAGTTCCATTTCTGGTTTTGTTGTTTATGGCTGTTCCAGCCACAAAAACACTTATCGAAATCTACGACACTGATGACGCTGATCTTGATATTTTGATCACCGGTTACCAGTGGAAGTGGAAATACGAATACATCAACCCGAATGGCGACAACATCAGTTTCTTTTCGAACCTGTCGACCGATGGCGCAGAAATTGCGAACACCGAAGCCAAAGGCTCCAACTACTTGTTAGAAGTTGATGAGCCATTAGTTATTCCAGTTAACACCAAGGTGCGCTTTCTGGTAACGGCTAACGACGTATTGCACGCGTGGTGGGTACCTGCACTGGCTGTTAAACGCGATGCGATTCCTGGTTTCATCAACGAAGCATGGACTAAAGCGACTGAAACCGGTGTTTACCGCGGCCAGTGTGCGGAGCTATGTGGACGTAACCACGGCTTTATGCCAATTGTGGTTAACGTGGTTGAAGAACCTCAGTACCAGGCGTGGTTGGGCGAGAAGCAAGCCGCCGCTGCTGAGATTAAAGAGTTAATGGCAAAAGACTTTTCTTTGGAAGAGTTGGTCGAGCGCGGCAAGTCTGTGTACACCAGTAGCTGTTCAGCGTGTCATGGTGCAAACGGCGAAGGCGGTGTTGGTAACGCAATCGCTGGTAGCCCAATTGCGACCGGCGCAATGAAAGAGCACACCGATCGCGTTGTGAACGGTGTACCTGGCACAGCTATGCCAGCATTTGGTAGTCAGCTAAATGAGGTGGATCTTGCTGCTGTAATTACATATCAGCGCAACGCCTTTGGTAACAACATGGGTGACATGTTGCAGCCAGTTGATATTTACAAATTCAAGAAAGGTCAGTAGGGGGATTACACCATGGGTGCTCATCACGGACCTGCTAAAGGTTTGACTCGGTGGTTATTTACCACCAACCATAAAGACATCGGTACGATGTACTTGTGGTTCAGCTTTGCGATGTTTTTATTAGGCGGCTCGTTCGCTATGATTATTCGCGCCGAGCTTTTTCAACCAGGCTTGCAAATAGTCCAGCCTGAGTTTTTCAACCAGATGACCACCATGCATGGTTTGGTCATGGTTTTCGGTGCCATTATGCCGGCCTTCGTTGGTTTGGCTAACTGGATGATTCCGATGATGATCGGCGCGCCAGATATGGCTTTGCCACGGATGAACAACTGGTCGTTCTGGATATTGCCACCAACGTTCCTATTGCTGGCGTCTACCTTGTTTATGGATGGGGGTGGTCCTAACTTTGGTTGGACGTTCTACGCGCCACTGTCTACGACGTATGCGCCACCAAGCGTGACCTTCTTTATATTCGCGGTTCACGCCATGGGTATATCGTCGATCATGGGTTCCATCAACATCATCGCTACTGTAGTTAATATGCGCGCGCCTGGCATGACCTACATGAAAATGCCGATGTTTGTATGGACTTGGTTGATCACTGCGTTCTTATTAGTTGCTGTAATGCCGGTATTGGCCGGTGCAGTAACCATGATGTTGATGGATATTCACTTCGGTACCAGCTTCTTTAGTGCGGCCGGCGGTGGTGACCCAGTCTTGTTCCAGCATGTATTCTGGTTCTTTGGTCACCCAGAAGTTTACATCATCATTCTGCCAGCATTTGGTGTCGTGTCAGAGGTTATTCCAACCTTCTCTCGCAAGCCTTTGTTCGGTTATGACTCAATGGTTTACGCAACATCATCAATCGCGTTCTTGTCGTTCATCGTATGGGCTCACCATATGTACACGGTAGGTATGCCGATTGCTGGCGAACTGTTCTTTATGTACGCCACTATGTTAATTGCGGTACCAACGGCGGCGAAGGTGTTCAACTGGATCACCACCATGTTCAAGGGTTCTATTACGCTTGAAACGCCAATGCTGTTTGCGATCGCCAAGGTGTTCTTGTTCACCGTCGGTGGTTTCTCTGGTCTGATGCTGGCAATTGCGCCTGCTGACTTCCAGTATCACGACAGTTACTTTGTTGTTGCTCACTTCCACTACACAATGGTTGCAGGTGCGATCTTCGCGCTGTCTTCTGCCGTGTACTACTGGATTCCAAAGTGGACCGGCAAAATGTACAACGAGACGATGGGTAAAACCCATTTCTGGATCTCGTTCATTGGTTTCAACCTGACTTTCTTCCCGCAGCACTTTGTGGGTCTGGCAGGTATGCCGCGTCGTATTCCTGACTACAACCTGATGTTTGCTGACTTCAATATGATGTCATCGATCGGGGCGTTTATTTACGGTGCCAGCCAGTTGTTGTTCTTATTCAATATTGTTAGAACAATTACCCACGGCAAGCCGGTCAGCGATCCGAAAGTATGGGAAGGTGGAACGACTTTGGAATGGACAGTGCCTACGCCTGCGCCATACCACACCTTTACGACTCCGCCCCAGCTTAAGTAAGAGGCAGTAATTATGGCGACTCAGGCAGACAAAAATATCAAAGTGCTCAGCGTTAAGCTGGCGGGTTTGGTAGTTGTAATGTTTGCGTTCGCCATGTGGGTTATGCCCCCGCTTTACAATGCGTTGTGTGAAGCGTTGGGCATTAACGGGAAGACTAACGGTCAGCAGTACACGGTTGTAGATAGTCAAATCGATACGAATAGAATTGTGAAGGTACAGTTTGTTGCGCAAAACAATGAAATGATGCCTTGGGAGTTTGCGCCAAACACCAGTCAGATTGAGGTTCACCCAGGTGAATCTAATCAAGTCACTTATTACGCAAAGAATACGCAAGATAAGTTCATGGTGTCGCAGGCAATTCCCAGCATTGTTCCGTCCCGCGCTGCTGAGTATTTCCACAAAACTGAATGTTTCTGTTTTAATCAGCAGCCCTTAGCGGCAGGAAAAAACGCAGATTTGGCACTACAATTTATTATCGATCGCGATTTACCCAAAGATATCCACGTAATTACCTTGTCGTACACAATTTTTGATGTAACCGAGATGGCGGCGAAACAGGATTCTGTTGCGGCATCATCGAAATAGAAAAGAGATTTTTCTCTCCCGAGAAAATGGAGATTTAACAATGGCGGGTCAAAGCAATACAGGGCACGAAACTTACTACGTGCCCGACAGTAGCAAGCTTGCTGTCAGCGCATCGATTGGTATGACAGCTATCGTTTATGGCGCTGCCAGCGTCATTAATGACAGCAGTTATCGTGCAGGCGAAGATACCAATTCCGGCTTTATTCTATATGCCGGTTTATTTTGGTTGGCGGCTACTCTGTTTGTATGGTTTAGCACGACGATTCGTGAAAACCGTGCGGGCATGAACAGTGCACAGCTTAAGCAATCCTATGTGATTGGTATGCAGTGGTTTATCTTCTCTGAAGTGATGTTCTTCGGCGCATTCTTCGGCGCGCTGTTCTACATCCGCAACCTTTCTGCGCCATGGTTGGCGGGTGAAGGTGCCGGTGCAATGAATACCCTGTTGTGGCCTGGTTTTGAGTACACGTGGCCTCTGCTGGAAACACCGCAAGACGCAATTGGTGGCGTACAGGCTCAGGCAGCGGCTGGACATTTGGCAAACAACGGTGCATTCGTTGGTGCTGAGCGCAGCTTGTCGTTCCCAGGTTTTGCAAACATTGGTCACTGGTTACCGCTCTACAACACGGTAATTCTGTTGGCTTCAAGTTTCACCTGCCACATTGCTCATATGGGCATTAAGCAGAATGACCGCAAAAAGTTTAATATCTGGCTGTTTATTACCGTTGCTCTGGGCTGTATCTTCTTGTACCTACAGTACATGGAATACCATGAGGCTCTGTTTGAGTACGGCATCCGTTTGAACAGCGGTGTTTACGGTACGACGTTCTTCATGTTGACCGGTTTCCACGGCTTTCACGTGGCAATGGGTACCTTCATGTTGTTAGTACAGTGGTTGCGTTCAAAAACTAAAGGGCACTTCTCGGCAGAAGACCAGTTTGGCTTTGAGGCATCGTCTTGGTACTGGCACTTTGTAGACGTGGTTTGGGTATTCTTGTTCTTGTTCGTTTACATCTTGTAAGCGCACTCAACTAGTCGCTCAATGGACTTGGCCGGTACATCTGCTTACATAGTAAGCGGGTGGTACCGGCCAAGTTTTTTCTTGCCAGAACTAAGGTGTCTGCAGGACCGCCTCACCAGAATCTAAGTAGCGTTGATCCCACGGTGCGTTAGAGCCTAGCTTCCCTGTGAATACGCCATAAAACAGGAAGCCCATCAGCAAGCTTGCGATAATTAGGCGTACCTTAAGCGACTGCCAAGTTCGCATGGTTGTACCGCGGTCTTGCATTAAAAAGAACAGCCCACTAAATAGGCTGATGACGAGTGCGATAAATAGCACGATTATGACAATCTTTAACCACATAGCGGTAAGCCTCCTCTTTTGTTTGCCGCAGTATACACAATAGGATTTCATAAATGGCTAGCCAGCGGACAAGGTTTCAGTGGCAGCTCGATTGGAAGTCGGTACTGGCGATAATTTTAATTTTGCCAGTGTTGGTGAGCCTCGGATGCTGGCAGCTGCGTAGAGCGGATGAAAAACAAGTATTGCTGGCCAACTTTGAAGAGCGTCGTTTACTACCTGCCGTGAATATCGCAGATCTTGACGCCTATCCAAATTACCGCCCCGTTTATGCTGTGGGTGAGTTTGATCCTGAGAAATATTGGTTGCTCGATAATCGAATTTCTCACGGTCGATTCGGATATGAGATAATGGCGGTTTTTATCCAAGTGGATGGAAGTCAGTTACTAGTTGATCGCGGTTGGATTGAGGGCGACGCCTCCCGTCGAACTGTTCCGGTAGTGACGTTTCCCAAAGGTCTTGTCACCATTAGCGGTGAGCTTTATCGCAGTGAGGATAAAAACTTTAGTTTGGGTAGCGACGTTCAGACTGGTTGGCCACGCCGCCAACAGTGGTTGGATATTGATACTGTTAAGCAGGAATTTCAAAACATGCTGCCGGTCAGTCTGCGGCTTGATGAAAGCAGTACAGGGGCATTTCAGACCGAGCGACTGGTAGTGAATGTTACACCGGCAAAACACACCGGGTACGCCGTGCAGTGGTTTGCGATGGCCTTGGCCTTAGGCATTATTTTTATTTTCCTTAACACAAATTTGGCTGAGCTACTTAAGCGCCGCAAAGACGAAGAGAACAAAGAGCTATGACAACAACTGTAGACCCCAAGCGCGGTAAGCGTCTTCTTAGTTTGATATTAGGTATTCCAATTGTCGTCATTTTATTGTCTAGCGCAGTTTATTATCTTGCCAAGGAAAATATCATTAATTTCCGTACCGTTAATCGCGGCACTTTGATCAATCCACCGGTACAACTTGGTGACTTACACCCCCAGCGCATTGATGGCGGTGAATTCCTTTTTAACCATGCGGATTCTCGCTGGGTGTTCATGGTGGTTGGTGGTCAAAACTGTATTGATGCCTGCGAGCGCATGCTTTATTTAACACGGCAAACACATACTGCGTTGGGTAAAAAAGTCGATCGAGTTGAGCGTATTTATCTTGCGACGGAAGGGCCTTTGTCGCCATCGTTGCGTGATTTTATTGAAGCAGAGCATAGCGACCTTACGGTTTTACATGCCGACGGTACGCCGTTTTTAAGCAAATTAAAAAACCTAGAAATTAATCCTTTCGATTCCCGTGCCTTTTACGTTGTCGATCCGATGGGCTGGGTAATGATGTATTACCGCGCGGGGGATACGGAGCAGCAAACGCTGACTACATTAGGCAAGGACGTCCTCAAAGATATGGGGCGTTTGATTAAGTAATCGGCGCGGAAAGAATAGCGAACACGGAATTTAACTATGGCTTTATTTAATGCACCAGAGCAACGCAAAGCAGGTTTTCTTCTGACGCTGATTGCCTGTTTTGTTGCCGTTATTGTATTGGGCATGGGCGTGTTTACTCGATTGGCTGACGCGGGCTTAGGGTGCCCTGACTGGCCGGGGTGCTATGGTCATGTTTTGTGGCCCAGCGAAGACCATGAGGTGGCGCGTGCCAATGAGGCATTTCCCGAAACACCTGTTGAGCACGATAAAACTTGGCCGGAAATGATTCATCGCTATCTGGCTTCAAGCTTGGGCTTATTTACGATTGGGATCTTGGTATTTTCCCTGCGTAGTCGCGAACCAGAGCAACCTGTAAAGCTGCCGATGTTTTTGCTGGCCTTTATTATATTGCAAGGCATGTTTGGCATGTGGACCGTAACCTTAAAACTGTGGCCACAGGTGGTTACAGCGCATTTGCTTGGTGGCTTCACCACGCTTAGCTTGCTGTGGTTGCTCACGCTTCGACTCAATAATTCCCGCTGGCAAATTCCAGCGATCGCAGAAAACAAACTAAAGTCGATTCGACCATTAGCCGTTATTGGCTTGTTGATTGTCGTAACACAGATTGCCTTGGGCGGTTGGACGACGTCGAATTATGCAGATATAGCGTGTCCTGATTTTCCAACATGTCAGGGTGCTTGGTTGCCGCCAATGAATTTCACCGACGGCTTTAACGTTGGCCAGCATATTGGTCCCAATTACCTGGGCGGGACAATGGACAACGCGGCGCGGGTGGCAATTCATTTTAGTCATCGTGTTGGCGCAATTGTGACCGCAGCGTATTTAATATTTTTGGCGATCAAGTTGTGTGGTTTGGGTTTGGTCGCAGCGAAAAAACTCGCGGTTGTTACGCTGCTTGTATTGGTGGTTCAGATTAGCTTGGGTATTAGTAATATTGTGTTCCAATTTCCTATCGACGTTGCGGTAGCACACAATTTGGTTGGCGCCCTACTTTTACTGACGCAGGTCACCATCACTTATTTTGTATATACAGCGGCGGTAAACCGCGGGGGAATTCGAGTATGACGCAGCCAAAGGTCGAGTCAGCAAACTGGCGAGATTATTACGAACTGTGTAAACCCAATGTTGTACTCTTGATGTTGCTAACTTCGGTGATCGGCATGTTTATGTCAGTGCCGGGCATGGTGCCGTGGGAACCCTTGGTTTATGGCAACCTAGGCATTGCACTTTGTGCCGGTGCGGCGGCGGCGGTGAATCATTTGGTCGACAGTCGTATTGATCTAGTTATGGCGCGGACCCACAATCGCCCCATTGCTCAGGGGCGTGTAAAAACCCGCGATGCAGCAATTTTTGCTGCGGTAATTGGCGGCTTAGGTATGGCGATTCTGCTGATTAAAGTGAATGCCTTAACTGCGTGGCTTACTTTAGCTTCACTGCTTGGTTATGCAGTGGTTTACACCCTGTATCTCAAGCGTGCGACACCACAGAATATTGTCATTGGTGGTATTGCCGGTGCGGCACCGCCACTGTTGGGGTGGACTGCAGTAACCAACCAAGTTGAAGGGCACGCTTTATTACTGGTATTGATCATTTTCATTTGGACGCCACCACATTTTTGGGCTTTGGCAATTCATCGCAGAGACGATTATGCAAAGGTAGAGATTCCGATGTTGCCGGTTACCCATGGCATTGGCTATACAAAATTGCATACTTTGCTTTACACCATTTTATTGTTTGTGGTGACGTTATTACCCTTTGCAACTGGCATGAGCGGCACTCTGTATTTATTGGGCGCCGTGTGTCTTGGCGCCGGGTTTATTTACTGGGCGATTGTTTTAATGCGGGGCAATAACCCCAAGGCGCCGATGGCCACCTTTAAATACTCCATCATATATCTGATGGCATTGTTTATGATTATGTTATTGGATCACTATTTGTTGCCGGCGATCACTATTTTTGAGGTTGATTACTAATGACTGATGAAAAACAGCAAAATGCCACAGCAAAGCGAGACCGCGGTATTCGCTTAACCGTTTTAGCGATTTTCTCGGTGGCGATAATTTTGGTGGGCGGGTTTTTCTATTCTTTCACCCGTGCGCGAGTGATGACAACCGAAGAGCTAAAATCGCAAGGTGCTTATCTCTACGAAAATCCCCGCTTGCTGCCAAATTTTACTTTGTCGGATGATCGTGGCGAGCAGGTAACACCGACGACATTTCAGGGCCAATGGAGTCTAGTGTTTTTTGGCTTTACCTACTGTCCAGATATTTGTCCAACGACGCTTGCGCAATTGAAATCCTTTTATCAGGAGCTGGACCCTGAAGTGCAAGCAGATACTCAGATATGGTTGGCTAGTGTTGATCCGGCCCGCGATACTCCAGAGCAATTGCACAGTTATTTAGATTTCTTCCATCCGGCATTTCGCGGCATTACGGGTGACTTTTTGGAAATTCATCGCTTTGCTACATCGCTGAATATTCCCTTTACCAAGGTTCCTGGCGGCGGCAGCAATTATCAAGTTGAACATAGTGCCAATGTGGCTTTGGTTAACCCTAAAGGGCATTCCGTCGGTTTTTTTAGAGCGCCGTTAGAGATTAGTAAAATGAAGCGCGCCTATTTATCAATTAGAGAATACTACTAAGTTTCTAGTAAATGACGCCGAGTTATTTAGCCGCGCCGATAACTCGGTCCTAATTGTCCCAGCACAAATAAACATCCGGCGCCTAGTACGATACTAGGGCCTGCCGGAGTATCCCAATACCACGCCCCTGCTAAGCCGGACATAACGGCGATGGCGCCACAAATTATTGCCAGTACAGCCGCTTGTTCCGGGCTGCGGGCAAAACGACCTACCGCGGAAGCGGGGATGATCAGCATGGCGGTGATCAAGAGCACCCCAACTATTTTCATCGCAACTGCGACTGTCGCGGCTACCATAAGCATTAATAGCAGCCGTAAACGCTTCACGGGGAGCCCTTCTATCTCGGCAAGTTCTGCGTGCGCGGTCACGGCAACAAGCGCTGGCCAGTAGCGAAACAATAGCGCCATAACTATGCCGCAAATAACAGCAAGACTGATAAGATCTTCTTTGGCTATGGCTAGTAAATCACCGAATAAGAAACCGTTTAAATCTAACTGTTGATTGTCTAAAAATGACAAGCACACCAAACCTAGCGCGAGACTGCTGTGGGACAAAATACCCAGCAGGCTATCTAGCGCAATATCGCGCCACCACTGCAGGGCGAAAAGAGCGATTGCGATAATCATACAAGTCAGTAACACGCTATATTGCAAGTTTGCTTGTAAGGTTAAACCCAGCGCAAGACCAAGTAACGCAGAATGGGCGAGAGTGTCGCCGTAATACGCCATGCGCTGCCAGGTCACCAGGGCGCCGAGGGGACCGCATAAGGAGGCCACCAGTAAACCGGCAATAAGGGCGTTAAATAGAATATCAATCATGGTGACGGTGCTCGCATACAACATCGCCGTGAATGTCGTGCTGATGGTCGTGGTCGTGTTGATAAAGTGCGACGGCTTCGGCGTGGCGTCGGCCAAATAGTGATAAATACGCCGGATCGTTGCTAACGTGTTCAGGGTGGCCATGACAGCAAACGTGCTGATTTAAGCAAATAACCGTATCGGTTTGTGCCATAACCCAGTGTAAATCATGGGATACCATTAATACTGCGCAGCCCAAAGTATCTCGTAAATTATTGATCAGTTCGTAGAGTTCAGTTTGTCCGCTGATATCGACACCTTGCGCGGGCTCGTCTAGCACCAGTAACTTGGGGTCACTTAATAAGGCGCGGCTTAGCAACACGCGTTGGGTTTCGCCACCTGAAATGTCGTGCAAGGGGCGTTTGCGCAGATGGCTAATACCAGTTCGCTCCAGCGCGTTAGCGATATTTTGCTTGCTTGGGCTAGCCATTGATAAAAAGCGCTCTACACTCAAAGGCATTAAGGGGTTAAGAGTCAGGCGCTGTGGCATATACCCGATACGGAGGTTTGCCTGCCGAAATATACTACCGCTGTCTGGTTTTATTAATCCCAGTGCAATTTTGATTAAGGTGCTTTTACCGGCCCCGTTGGGGCCAATGATGGTCATGATTTGGCGTGGAATGAGGCTGAGGCTGACATCGCTAAGCAGGCTTTGTTGCTGACGCTTTAAGGAGATGTGATCCAGCTTGATCAGCGGAGAGTCAATCATTGTCGCGGTTCTCCTTGCAGTGGGCACAGCAGCCAACGACTTCGACACAGGGTACTTCTACAGAGAAACCGTGTTGTTTGGCCGCGGTGTTGATGGCGGTATTGATAATATCGGTGTCTAGTTCCGTTGCATTTCGACACTGGCGGCAAATTAAAAAATGTCCTTGATGTCGGTGGCTCGGGTCTTTGCAGCCAACGAAGGCATTCAATGAGGTAATGCGATGCACTAGGCCATTGTCGAGCAAAAAATCTAGTGCGCGGTACACGGTGGGTGGGGCTGGGCGACGGCTCGAATCTTTCGCTAACTCCTCGAGAATGGTATAAGCCCCTACGGGTTGATGGTTAGCCCATACACACGCTAAAACCTGTTCGCGAATACGCGTGAACTTTACTTGCCGGCTATGGCATAGCTCCCTTGCGCGGGTCATGGCGTCATCAATACAACGCTGATGGTTGTGATGTTCAGCTATATTGTGCATTGAGCTTAAGTTCTGCATAAAATAAAATGTTATAATATTGCATTTGGGCGGTAATAAACAATGGGGACGATTAATTGAGAGTTGTAGTGTGGTATGTGTTAACGGCTTGGATGCTCAGTGGTGCGGCGTGGGCAGGCAGTGATAAGCCGGTAGTGCTGTCCAGTATTATGCCTTTGCAAATGATTGTTCGGGATATTGGCGGTGATGCAATTACGGCAGAGCTGCTGGCGCCGGCGACGGTATCCCCTCACGATTTCCAGTTGCGGCCCTCAGATGCCCAGCGAATTCGTTCCGCTGATTTAGTGCTGTGGGTGGGGCCTGTATTGGAAACCTATTTACAAAAGTTATTGGAAAAACAAGATAACGCGGTAGCTCTTTATCCAAATTTAAAGAACAGCGAAGATCCTCATGTTTGGATGGATGCAGAGGAGGTCCAAAGCATTGCTCGGCGAGTGGCGCGCTTGTTATCAGATCGTTTGCCGTCGCGAGGCGCTTATTTTCATGCAAATGCGGCGCGGTTTAGTACGGAATTCAGGCTGTACGATAAACAGTTGCAAGAAGAGATAGCTCGCCATGAGCGTCGCCCTTATCTATTGCTGCATGATGGCTTTAGTCGCTTTGAGCGCCACCATGGTTTACCTGCAGGTGAAATGGTGATGGCGGGATCTGACCGTTTACCGGGGGCAAGGCATATTGTCGATTTGCGTACTCGATTGCAGGCGGGAGAGTTTTCTTGTGTGTTCAGGGAGCCGCAATATGCACCGGCAATGCTGAATGCGTTAATTGCAGATCTCGACATACGAGTGATTGAAATAGACCCCTTGGGGGCGCGGTTTGATACTAGCGGAAACAAAGAAGGTGCTGACGGGTTTTTGAGATTATACCGTCAGCTCGGGCAGGCGTTTCTTACCTGTTTTGATCATTAGTGGCCTGTAAAGACGAATCATTAAGCTGGGGGCTTATTCGTCGATACGTGGTGTCATTAAGCTACTAATTTTGTCTTCAAGCTCGACATTTAAGCTCGCGGCAACAACGTCCAGGTTTTGCTCTAGAAAGCGTTCTGCTGAGCGCTGACTGGTGTACTCAATGTTGGCATCAGGCAGTTTGGCACTATTGACCTGATTGTAGGCTAAGACCATTGGCTCTGAGTCTGCAATATTGGGTTCTGCTGCAGTTGCCATGGTGCTGGCGACCAGGATAAAGATTGCACTGATAGTTTTGTTCATTTGTATTACTCCTTTCAATTTGGGCATGTTTGGCCCTGTACAAGATAAAGGTTACCTTGTGTTACGTAAGGTAACACATAATAAAAAGGTCTCCTCTTAATTTTTGTTAATTTCTCGGTAATGTGGCAAATTGCCAAGGTGTCACCCACCTCGATTTGTGAAAATAGGTAACACATCGTCTTATTTTGCATAGCTAATGTTGCTTGGCTGCCTCGTGGTACACTGCCTCTTTCCAATAATTGATGTATCTAATCGCTCCCATGACAGCCATAAAGCCCCTTGTTTTAGTTGACGGTTCCTCTTATTTGTATCGTGCTTTCCACGCTCTGCCGCCGCTTAACACCTCAACAGGCCAGCCCACCGGCGCCATAAAGGGGGTGATCAATATGTTGCGCCGATTACAGAAAGATTACCCCGATAGCCCAATCGCTGTGGTATTTGACGCCAAAGGCAAAACTTTCCGCGACGATCTTTATTCCCAGTACAAGGCGCAGCGCCCGCCTATGCCTGATGACTTGCGCAGTCAGGTCGAGCCGATAAATGCCATCGTTGATGCAATGGGATTGCCGCGGTTGGTAATTGATGGCGTTGAAGCTGATGACGTTATTGGCACTCTGGCGGCTCAGGCCGGTATAGAGCGTCCAGTGCTGGTATCAACCGGCGATAAAGATATGGCGCAGCTGGTGAATGAGCATGTGACTTTAGTGAATACCATGACCGATACCGTGATGGATATTGCGGGGGTCAATGAGAAGTTTGGTATTCCTCCGGAGCTAATCATCGACTTTTTGGCGCTAATGGGCGACAAAGTCGACAATATCCCCGGTGTTGCCGGTGTCGGTGAGAAAACGGCCCTCGCCCTACTGCAAGCGCTGGGTGGCTTGGAAGATATCTATCAAAACCTCGACAAGGTGCCAGACTTGCCAATCCGCGGCGCCAAAGGCATAGCTAAAAAACTTGCAGATAGTCGCGAGCAAGCTTTTCTTTCCTACTCCTTGGCGACAATTAAATGCGATGTACCGCTAGCGGTGTCTATGGCCGAGCTTTTGCCAACTGAGCCAGATAACGCGCGCTTGTTGAGCCTGTTTACAGAGTTTGAATTCAAAACGTGGATACAAGAATTAAGTCGCACTGAGCGTGCGGAAGCTGTGGAGCAGGCAGATCTCCTAAGCGGCGGCGACGCTGAGCAGGCTGTGCCCGCTTTTTCAGGAGAAGCAGATTACCAATTGATTTTAACGCAGGGCCAGTTTGATGAATGGCTCGCTAAATTGCGCGCGGCTCAATTGTTTGCCTTTGATACCGAAACAACCAGTTTGAATTATATGCAGGCGCGGGTAGTCGGTGTGTCCTTTGCGGTGCAAGCTGGTCAGGCGGCTTATCTCCCCTTTGGGCACGATTATTTGGACGCGCCAGATCAGCTCGACGAGAAGATGGTCTTGGCCGCCTTGAAACCGATTTTAGAAGACCCCAGCAAAGCTAAGCTGGGTCAGAACTTAAAATACGATGCCAATGTGCTGCTCAATCACGGTATTACCCTTCGAGGTATTACCGAGGACACAATGCTTGAGTCCTATGTGTTGGATTCTATTGGTAGTCGTCACGATATGGACACCCTCGCCCTGAAGCATTTGGGCCTCAGCACTATCCATTTTGAAGATATTGCTGGCAAGGGCGCCAAGCAGCTGACCTTTAATCAGGTCGCTCTAGAACAGGCCGGCCCCTACGCAGCAGAAGATGCGGATATTACCCTGCGCTTGCATCAAGTGATGTCTCCACAGTTAAAGGCGTGCTCGGAGCTTATGTCGGTCTACCGTGATATCGAACTACCGCTGGTGCCCGTTTTGTCGCGCATTGAGCGCAACGGTGCGTTTGTGAGCCGTGACTTGCTCAATAAGCAGAGTCATGAGCTTGGTTTGAAAATGCAGGCACTGGAGAAAGAGGCTTATGACTTGGCGGGAGGGGAATTTAATCTCGCCTCGCCAAAGCAGTTGGGTGAAATATTGTTTGAGCGATTAAACATTCCGGTTATAAAGAAAACCCCAAAGGGAGCGCCGTCCACTGCTGAGGAAGTCTTGGTTGAGCTAGCGCATGATTACCCGCTTCCCAAGGTGCTTCTCGAGCATCGCGGCATGGCCAAGCTTAAATCGACTTATACAGATAAATTACCATTATTGATCGATCCGGCGAGCGGTCGGATTCACACCTCTTACCACCAAGCGGTGGCAGCAACCGGTCGCTTATCTTCTTCAGATCCTAACTTGCAGAATATCCCAATTCGCAGTGCTGAGGGGCGGCGGATTAGGCAGGCGTTTATCGCGCCGCCGGGATATGTCATTTTGGCGGCCGATTATTCTCAAATAGAGCTGCGCATTATGGCGCACTTGTCGGGCGATCGCGGCTTGATCGACGCTTTTGCCGCGGGTGAAGACATCCATAAAGCCACGGCTGCGGAGGTGTTCGGGGTCGCTTTAGACGAAGTAAGTGATGAGCAACGTCGCAATGCAAAGGCGATAAATTTTGGTCTAATTTATGGCATGTCGGCCTTTGGCCTTGCGCGGCAATTACATATCGGCCGCAAAGAAGCTCAAGAATATATAGACCTCTATTTTGAGCGTTACCCGGGCGTGTTGCGCTATATGGATGAAACTCGGGTATTGGCGTCAGAAAAAGGTTATGTAGAAACCTTGTTTGGTCGACGCCTATATTTGCCGGAAATAAATGCCAGCAATGGAATGCGCCGACAAGCAGCGGAACGCACGGCCATTAACGCACCAATGCAGGGTACGGCGGCCGATATCATCAAGCGAGCAATGATAGCAGTAGATCGCTATTTGGCAGAAAGTGGCGTAGATGCCCGCATGATCATGCAAGTTCACGACGAGTTGGTGTTGGAAGTAGCGTCGGCGGCCCTGGATTCGGTAAAGGCCGAAGTGATAAAACTGATGATGGCGGCAGCAGATTTATCTGTACCTTTGGAGGTCGGGATGGGTGTGGGTGCGAATTGGGATGAGGCGCATTAATTTGCGTAATCGCAAATCTGCGTCTACTTTAAATAGGCTGTTGCTCCTAAATGTATGTGAGAACAGCCCCGCGTTAGGAGACTTGTCTCCCCCTGACTCCTTAGGAGTAGGATTGCCCGGTGAGTTCAGCGCACCGGGCTTTTTTGCACCTAGCAAATAGCGTCAAATCTCGCTATTGGGCGCTGCCAGCTCATCGATACCAGCTTCATCAAGTCTTGGAATATCTAACCACTGGTCTAACTGGCTGCGCAGCGCCTGCAGGCCGTCGCCGTTATGGGCGGAGAATAATTGCACACTAATTAAGTCGCCGTATTCGGCGAGCTCCTTACGCACTGCCAATAAGGTTGCCGAGGCGGGGCCGCGTTTCAATTTGTCAGATTTGGTAAGTAAAATGTGCATAGGCATAGCGCTTTTGGTTGCCCAGCTTACCATTTGCTTGTCAAATTCCGTGAGGGGGTGACGGATATCCATCATTAACACCATGCCTTTAAGTGATTCGCGTTTTTGCAAATAGGCTTCAAGGTTGCGCTGCCACTCATTTTTAACTGCCAGCGGAACTTTGGCAAAGCCGTAGCCTGGAAGATCGACAAGTCGCTGGCGCCCGCTTTCATCTAAGATGAAAAAGTTGAGTAATTGCGTTCGGCCCGGTGTTTTACTGGTTTTAGCTAGCTTCTTATTCTCGGTTAAGCGATTGATTGCGCTAGATTTTCCTGCGTTAGAGCGACCGGCAAAGGCAACCTCCGCTCCGGTGTCATCTGGGCAGTGCATCAGGTTTGGCGAGCTCTTTAGATAACTGGCGCGGCGGTAATTTAAAGCAGGGGAGGAATCCATAATATATCCGAGAAAATGACTAAGGCAGTGTGTACAGGCTCTAGGGCAATAACTGGCCCACACGCCGACTAGTTGTGTATAATGCCGCAGTTTTTGTGCGGGGTCACTTTAGGTGCTGAGTAAGCCCCAGCGTTCCGAAAAACGAGTTCGAACTGCTGATATTTGGAGATGTAACTCATGCATAAATGGTTTGTAGCTTTACTTCTGTTGGCAGCTAGCTTGACTGCCACTGCGGCCGAGCAGGCGATTGTAGATCGTTATAAGGCATCCTGCTATGCCTGTCATGGTTTTGGTGCCAATGGTGCGCCAAAAACAGGTGTAGAGGCTGATTGGTCGCCTCGTTTAGAAAAAGGCATGGATACATTAATGAAACATACTAATGAAGGATTTAATGCAATGCCGCCAAAAGGATTGTGCTTCAATTGCAGCGCAGACGAATTTAAAGCATTGATTGAGTATATGGCGACGCCACAATCTTAAGCAGTGTGTGACAGAATTATCTTGATTAAAGAGTGTGTGACAATGAATAAACCTCTATTAGTAATGATTGCCTCATTGATGTTCGCTGGTTCTGCCGTGGCATTAGAGGGCGATGCCTCGGCCGGTAAGGCGAAATCTGCACCATGTGCTGCCTGTCACGGTGCTGACGGTAATAGTCCCGCGCCGAACTTCCCTAATCTAGCGGGGCAAGGTGAGCGCTATTTAGCTAAGCAGATTCACGACATTAAATCTGGCGAGCGTTCTGCGCCATTGATGGCGGGCCAAACTGATAATTTGTCTGACCAAGATATTGCAGATATCTCTGCCTATTACGCTAGTAAAACGGCTAGCACGGGTCAAACAGATCCTGCATTGCTGGAAAAAGGCGCCGCTATTTATCGCGGTGGTATTGCCGATCGCAGTGTGCCAGCTTGTGCGGCCTGTCATTCACCAACCGGCCAAGGTATGGCGGCGGCTGGCTTCCCTGCACTGGCCGGTCAGCACGCGGATTATACGATTGCGCAATTGAAAGCTTTCCGCGCCGCGGCAGATGGTCGTGAAGGTCGCACCAATGATGGCGACACCAAAACGATGCGGACGGTGGCATTTAAAATGAGCGATTCTGAAATTGAAGCGGTAGCAAGTTATATCCAAGGTTTGCATCACTGAGTGCGAGCAGACAAACAAGCGGCTTCGGCCGCTTTTTTTATTTCTGCAACCGTAGATTTTAAATGAACAAAATCCCGGTAAGTTGCGTATAAGATTCTGTTAAATAGGAATCATTGTGTATTAGCATGGTCTCAGACAACTTATAACAATTTAATTTTCTAATTTGCGTTTCCCGGCAGTTAATGGGTAAACCGCTTTTAAATGAGGTGGCTTCATGTTCAAGAAAATGCTTTCACTGCTCAGTGTGTTCAGCTTTTTATTATTAGTGTCGGCGTGCAGCGATGGTGCAGAGCCTGCTGCTTCAAAAGCAGCCCAGCCAGCAGCATCTGCCGCCGCCCAAACTCAGCCAAGCGACAAAGCTGATGTGGGAGAGCGCTTTATTCGCATCCCTCAGCCAGTGAGAACGGCTAATCCTGATAAAATCGAAGTCGTTGAAGTGTTTTGGTACGGCTGCAGTCACTGCTTCCATTTTGACCCCATGATTGAGGCGTGGAAGAAAAAGCTCGCGGCGGATGTTGATTTTCACCGTTCACCGGCAATGTGGAATGAGCTGATGGTCGTGCATGCAAAAGCGTACTATACAGCGCTGACCTTAGGTGTGCTGGATAAGGTACATGAGCCAATATTCAAAGCCATTAATGTTGATCGTAATACCCTTCGTGATGCCGACGCTCTCGCCGCATTATTTACTAGCCATAGTGATATTGATGACGCGACTTTCCGTAAAACCTTTGATTCATTTGGTGTGAATAGCCAGGTGAAGCAGGCGGATGCGCGTGCTCGCTCCTACGGTATTGCAGGCACGCCCGAGTTAATTATCAACGGTAAATATCGCATCACAGGCCGTTCGGCGGGTGGTCAGGCAGAAATGCTGAAGGTTGCTGACGAATTGATAGCGAAAGAGCGGGCGGCCAAGTAAATCATCGTCGCAATTTCGTGTTAGCCCTTGTCTCGATAGAGGGCTCAGAAGATAGAAATAAAAAGGCCGCTTAGCGTACACGCTAAGCGGCCTTTTTATTTTTGTGCTGGGCTTTATATTTGAGTGCCGGGCTCACTGTTAAGCTCAGCCGACGAATTGCCCTCTTGCTCCGTAGTGCTTGGCAGCATTTGCTGGGCAAATTCTCGTTGGCAAAACGCGAGTCGCTTCGCGGGGGCTGGATTTTTTATACCCTTGGCGGCAAGTCGATCAATTTCATTCTCTACTTTCCGACAGCGTGCCGCGAGGCCTGCATCGTTGGCGATTTGGATATTGAGTCCGGGTCGGGCATTTAGCTCTAGCATCAAGGGGCCGCGATCTTTGTCTAGCACCATATCTACGCCTAAGTAGCCTAGGCCGGTGAGTTCATAGCAGCGGGTTGCCAATGACATAAAGCCGTCCCAGAACGGCAACTGCACCCCTCTTACGGGGTTGGTTGTGTCTGGGTGACTGTTGATGAGTTTATTTAGCCATGTACCGTCCAGCGTAATCCCCGTTGCTAGATCGACTCCAACTCCTATCGCGCCTTGATGGAGGTTGGCCTTGCCGCCAGATTGGCGGGTAGGTAGTCGCAACATTGCGAGTAAGGGGTAGCCTTTCAGCACAATAATGCGGATATCAGGCACACCTTCGTAGCTTATGGCACTAAAGATTGGGTCTGGCGTCACTCGGTATTCAATAAGTGCGCGGTCGCGATGCCCGCCCAGTGAATAGATACCCGATAAAATGCCCGAAAGGTGGAATTCAATATCTTCGTGGCTCAGTAATTTTCCAGATGTGGTGCGATAGTAGCCTTCAAATTGGTCAGCAATAACAATGATGCCGTCACCACCGGCGCCTTGTGCCGGTTTAATAACAAAGTCGCGATGGTCTTTAACGATGTCCTTAAGTTTGCTGATCTGCTTATCTGAATCGATGACACCATACATGGGCGGCACGTGAATACCGGCCTGTACCGCGCGTTCTTTGGTTTTAATTTTGTCATCAACCAAGGGATAAAGATGGCGTTGGTTGTAGCGCAATACATAGTCTGCATTGCGCTGGTTGATACCCATAACGCCCTTTTCACGCAGCTCTTTCCACGTACTAAATAAGGACATGTTATTTGCCTTTAATCATGGCGTTAAAACGGAATAGCTCGGTTAAACGGTAGCCTCGGTAATGGCCTAGTACCAACATGAATGACATAAATACCAGCAGCATACCTGGGAAGGTAAATACGAAGTACGACCAGGGCTCGTAGGTCATCATTAGATGTGACAGCGTCGCGGCGACTAGCGTGCCGACACCCACCTTGCCGGCGTGAACACCACCGCGCTCCTCCCAGACAATCGACATACGCTCTATCGACATGGTCAAAATAACCATGGGGAATAGCGCAATCGACAAGCCGCGATCTAGCCCTAAACGGTGCCCAAGGACACTAATTAAAGCCATTACAATCACCACAAAGGTCAGCACCACAGACAGTCTCGATAGTAATTGCAAGTGCAAATGCTCGAGATAGGATCGCAGCGATAGGCCGAGCGCGGTAATCACGGTGAACAGAATGACTCCCCAGAATACCTGGGTTTCACGAAATGCCAGACCGATTAGAACGGGCGTAAATGTGCCCAAGGTCTCCAGGCCGATAACATTGCGCAACAATAGAATTAGCATTACCCCAATTGGAATCATAAGAATGATTTCAAAGGTTTGCTGTGACTGCAGCGGTAAGTCGTAAAGCGACAGAGCCCACAGTTTATTCTCTTTGCGCTCTGCCACGGATTGGGCGAGCATAATAGAACTCATAATGCGTTGATTGGCGGTAACTTCTATTTTTAGATTACGGCCACCTTCAACGGCCGCCATTGGCTCATCACCGGTCCACCATACAACTCGATCATTGGGTAAGCCGAGGGCGCCAGTTTCAGGGTTGAAGTAGAGCCAGCGCTTGCCATTGTAGCTGCGCATCCACAACTCGGAGATTTGCGCCACGCTGCTGACTAGTCGCAGGGTGTGGACACGCTCTACAGGGATATGAGCAGAAGACAATAATAATTCGAGCACCCGCGACTTACTGTCTTGTGTGTAGTCGTTACCCAGCAGTAAGCGGGCATTGTGGTTACTTGGTTCGTTAATAAGTTTGATTGCTTCGCGAATGAAGGTTTCGATATCAGCGGAGTGCTCGCGAATTGGTTTTAGTAGAGCATCAACGGCGACTTTCTCTACGCCTATCAGTTCTGGGCTTTCGCTGAACAGGGGGCCGGGTTCTGATTCGGAGAAGCTTGAGTTGCTGCGTTTAGTGAGCATTAAGCGATAAAAAAGCTGCTGACTACCCTCGGCGCGGCGCGCTGACCAAACCGCCTGGCGATTATCGCCGACGACATCGGTATTCACGCCGTAATTTTTAGAAATGAAACTCTCGTTCAGGGTAATGAACTTGCTCCACACCGGTGGCAAATACATTTGTACTTTTACCGGACTATTGTCGCGGGCGTTAAAGCTGAGCTTGGTATCGATTACCCACACTGGCTCTGTGGTTTCAGAGGATATCGGAATATTTAGAACAAAAATCTGCCATGCAGTACTGGCGGCACCCATAATTAATAGTGCCAGTGCCAGTACCCTGACATGCAGTTTTACGCCCTTCATTCGTTTTGCTCCTCGGACTTATCTTGTTTAGTGCAGAGCGTTTTGTCCTGCATGTATTTTTTACTTGGGTCAACCAGCGCGTTAAACGCAGTCAACGGTTCAGAGCCAACCAGCATAGGTTTAGAAAACTGTCTGCGATCAGCTAGATTAACCTCAACCTTGTGTGAGTTACCGCCAATACAGAGTGTTAGTTCTAGCACCGGGCGGCGACTATAATCTTTTTCGTCTTCATCGTAGTCAGCGGCACGACGCTTGATACGGATATGTTTGCTGAGCGGCAAACTCACTGATTTTAGCGAGTCATCAGGCAACACCAAGTCAAAATGGACGATGTCATCTTTTTTACCCTTGCCCTTTTCGACTTGGGCGTTGATCGCATTGATTGACGCGCTCTCAGCGCCGGTATCAATTTTCGCCTTGTAGCGAACTCCCAGCTCCTCAATGTAAACGTATTCGCTTAATCCGAAGATCTGATGGGAATCATCGTCGGCGTGGCTAGCAGCGGTGAATAAAATGGCGTTAGTAAATAGTAGCGTAAAGACAGCAAATCGCACGGTTACTCCTTTTCATCTTATTGTGCTCCCAAGTGCCTGCATAGCATAGTTCAGGCTGGGTACAGTTAGCCAGCACGGGCTATCACTGGAGAGCAATAAATGTGTCTGAGTGTGCTTAGTCTCTTATTTCTTTAAAAAGTGCGAGGGTAATTTTTCGCCTTTCATTGTGATCGACAATAGGCAAAGGATAATCCGAAATAGCTGGTGGTTGATGCAATTGCTTGCCCTGCAGGCCTTTTAGCTCGGGTACGTAGTGCACAATAAATTCGCCGTCGGCATCAAAGCGCTGGCCTTGAGTCGTCGGGTTAAAAATACGGAAATAAGGCGCTGCGTCAGTCCCCGTCGAGGCGGCCCACTGCCAGCCACCGTTATTTGAGGCAAAATCGGCATCAATGAGGGTCTCTAAGAAATGGCGCTCACCCCAGCGCCAATCTATATGCAGATCTTTGCAGAGGAAGGACGCTGTAATCATGCGCAAGCGATTGTGCATCCAGCCAGTTGCCGAGAGTTGACGCATGGCAGCATCCACAATGGGGTATCCGGTGCGACCTTCACGCCAGGCGTCGAATAGTGCTTGGTCATTTGGCCACGGAATGGCGTCGGTATAGCTCTGAAAGGCCTGACCTTTTACGACTCGCGGAAAATGGTAGGCAACATGGCGGTAAAACTCTCGCCATAGCAACTCATTAAACCATGTGCCAGCATCACTTTTGGTGTCCCAAATCTCCTCACCACACTCCTGCTGTAAGCGGGCTAGGCATTGACGCGGGCTGACGAGACCCAAAGCTAAGGCGGCCGAGAGTCGCGAAGTGCCATCAATTGCAGGATAATCGCGATGCTTTTGATAGTCAGCAGCCCGCTCGGCACAAAATTGACGCAATTGTTGCAGCACGCCCTCCTCGTCGGCCGGCCAGGCTGAGGAGTCTTTTTCCTCTCCAAATTTTGGACACTGCTCTGTTGTTGTGGTGTCCGATGAGCTTTTGGCAGCAGGCCGCCGCAAAACACGGGGAAACTGCGCTGCCAGGACCTCGCGGCAGCGTCGAGAGTACGGCGTAAACACTTTGTAGGGCTGACCATCGCCCTTGGCAATGTGCAGAGGGCTGAGCAGGCTGTCATCGAGTAAATGTAGCGGGATGTCTAATTGCGCGGTGCAGAGACTATCACGCTGTATTTCATCGACCAGCCATTCTTGATTGGCATACACGGCCTCAATGCCGTGTTTCTGACAATAGTTTTTTAACTGGTTTGGCACGTGTTTGAAGTGGGTGGCATCGACGATGTCGGTGGGAATACCTAGCTTACCCAGCTGTGCGCTTAAGTCATCGACGGCGCGGCGCAGAAAGTGTCGACGAATGGGGGCAATGCCATGCTCATCAAGCTGCTGCGGGCAGAGAAAGTAAAGTGCGCGAACTTGCTCATGGTTCTTGCTGGCGGCGGTGAGCGCTGGGTTATCTAAACTTCGTAAATCATTGCGAAACCAAATAAGTGCCGTCATACGCTACAAGCCCATACGCAGTTTCAGGTCCCGAGGGTATGGGGTGAAGTAATACTGGTCCAGTAGATAGTCAACTTGGTATTTCTTTAAAAACATACCGAGCATTTCCAGTGGCACTAATAATGGAAGCAGTCCTTCCGAGTAATCTCGAATAACCTCACTGAGTTGCGCCTTGTCACTGGCATCGAGGTGCTCTTTAAAGAAGCCTTGGATGTGCATAAGCGTATTGGTGTGGTTTTTAACGCTCGCGGGGTGCCGAATTGCTTGCATAAATTTACTAATGTAGCGATCGCCAATTTCATTTACGTCGCCCGCCTCTGCGACGATCGGCCCCAATTCGCGGTATATAGGTTGATTGTGCGCTAGCAGCAAAAATTTGTGGCGGCGGTGAAAGTCCTGCAATCGTTTCGCACTCAGCCCCTCGGCGGCCATGGCTTGCCAGCGAGCATAGGCAACAACGCGCAAAACAAAATTTTCCCGCAGATGTACATCGTTTAAGCGGCCGTTTTCTTCCACTGGCAGCAGCGGATGAGCGGCCATTAATTGTTTGGCGAACAGTCCTACGCCTACTTTGCCTAGTCCGACTCCGCTGTCTGAGTAAACAGGCACCCGCTCCATTCCGCAGCTAGGCGATTTTGCGCAAAGAATATAGCCGCTGATGTAATCGAGTGTCGCCACCGTGTCGCGGGCGAAGACCGTCATTTTTTCGGTCACGTCCAAGCTACTGTCTGAACTTCCGACTAAGCGCGGGCTGTCAGGGTCGCCAACAAGTCGAATTGTCGGGCGCGGCACACCCATTCCGATGGCTTGCTCAGGGCAAATTTTGACAAAATCGAAGTGGCGAGCAAGCTCATCAGAAGCAAAGGGCAAACGCTTGTGGCCGCCGTCGTAACGCACTTGCTCGCCGAGCAAGCAGGCGCTAATACCAATACGGATAGCTGACGTGTCAGACATGGTGATGGCGCTTCCTAAGTCTTTGTAAGTAGGTCGGTATTACGCACTGATCTCGGTAGCAGATCAAACCTAAGGCTAAAAACCCGCGTCGCTAGGTTGCTTTCGACCGGCCTGAAATTATTCGCTTTGCCCAGAGAGGAATACGATTAAATTGCGAAAATCCTCTTCACTACAGCCCATGCACATCCCTTTTGGCGGCATGCTATTCAGCCCGTTAACGGTATTGCTAAGTAGCACGTCCATGCCCTTTTGAAGTCTCGGTGCCCAATCGGCCTGATTACCGCTGCGCGGCGCTCCAGCAGCCCCCGAGCTGTGACAGCCATAGCAACTTTGGATATACAGTGACTTTAACGCGGGGTCGCTGGGCATGAGGCTGCGACTAGACGGGGCAGCGCTCGCTGTCTCGGTGGTGGCCGTCGCGCTTGTACTCGGGCTCGGGCCGCAGCCTACGAGGGCGATGACAAGACCGAGCGGCAGTAAAGTAGCGAAACGGTGAATAACTTTAAACGACATCATTAAGTGTCCCGTCAGTTTAGTGTTAAGGGCTGCAGTTTACCCATGATGTGAGCACTTTGTCTTCGCAAAGGCAGTGACGGTTGATCGTTGGCTTTAAGTTTGGTCGAAAATTAAGATGTGTAAAGTGGTGGGGCTTTAGCAATTGCTGTAAGGGAGGTTTTGATAAGGACAGTAAATGTTTCGGTTGCCGCAGGGGCGTCAAGATCAGTAGGTTCGCCTGTGTCGAAAATACCCGATGCTAGGGGTGATACATCTGAATTTCCTAGGGCACGGCAGGTAAAATTTCGGTATGTATCTGTCATGACCAACATTTACCGGCGATGTGGCGCTTATATAACGGAGGCTAGTCTTCGCTGTGCTCAAAGCCAAAGGTCCGGTTCTCGTCCTCACTTTGGCGGTCTATGGCTCCCACGTCCAGTAGTGGTGCGGCATCGATATGCTGGGCATCCATCATATGGGCGACACGCTGTAGTGCGCTGATGATGTGAGTTTGCTCCCAATCCTGCAAATCACTGAATTGGCGAATGAAGTAATCCTGCAGTGGCATGGGGGCGTTGCGAATCAACTCGCTGCCCGCATCGGTCAGGCAGGCGTAGACCTTGCGTTTGTCCTGCTGCGAGCGCTCCCGCATCACTAATCCGCGTTTTTCTAGGCGATCGAGAATGCTAGTCACTGTCGCTTGGCTGAGATTAATGTGGTTTGCCACGTCACTGATGATGGCATCGCCCTGGTCACGCAGCGTTTGAAGGATGAGCATTTGTGGTGCAGTCAGACCTGCTGTCTTCATAAGGTGCTTAGAGTGCAAATCAATGGCGCGAGTCACCCGCCGCAGAGAGATAAGGACTTCATCAATTCTATTCATTTTAACTTTCTTCGATTCCTTTAGCGCCCCAATGGTAGCGGCTTACCGCCTATTTTGCACCCGACAAACTACGTCGTTGTCAATACCTCAGCTTGAACAAAGACACTTAAATCACTTATAATGCTTCGTGTACTAAGCAATTAATCAGGAGGTTGAGTTCACGATTTAGTGAATAAATGCGATATAACGCACCAAAATGGCGCTTTGTATACCATTTGTTTATTAAGTTAGTATGAACACAAATAAATTGTGTTGAAATCAAATAGCGCGATGCAAGCCGACGCTGCCACGCTTCGTTTTCGCCAGCCAACGGCGGAAGATGGCTATGCCCTAAATCAATTAGTGGCGGCCAGCCCCCCACTAGATACCAATTCTGTTTACTGCAATTTGCTGCAGTGCACCCACTTTGCCGCGACCTCGGTTGCGGTAGAAGAGGACGGTCGCTTGGTTGGTTTTATATCAGCCCACCGTCCACCGGAAAAAAGTGACACGGTGTTTGTATGGCAAGTCGTTGTAGATGGGTCTCAGCGCGGCCGTGGTTTGGCAAAACGGATGCTGAAAGAAATCGTAAAGCGTCCTGCGTGCGCAGGAGTCAGCTTTTTAGAAACGACTATTACACCAGATAACGAGGCCTCTTGGGCGCTGTTTCGCAGCTTTGCCCGCGACCTCAACACAGAATTAAATCACAGTATTTGGTTTGAGAAAGACGCCCATTTTGGTGGCCAGCACGACAGCGAAGCGCTGCTCCGTATTGGGCCTTTTTCCGCGCCGCAATAAGCCACAAGGCTAGGCAGCAACAAATACGAATTCAGTAAGGAATGCTAAGAGGAGTGAAGACTATGACAATCTTTGACAGGCTCGAATCAGAAGTACAATCCTACGCCCGATCTTTCCCCGTTACCTTCGACAAGGCACAGGGCGAGCATTTGTACGACACCGACGGCAAGCAGTACATCGACTTTCTTGCGGGTGCCGGCACACTTAACTACGGGCATAACAATCCGGTATTAAAGCAGGCGCTCGTTGACTACATTATGCGCGATGGCATCACCCACGGCTTAGATATGCACACCGCCGCCAAAGGTGATTTTTTGCAGGCGTTTAATGAGCATATCTTGGCACCCCGTGACATGGAGTACACCTTCCAGTTCACGGGTCCTACCGGCACCAACGCGGTAGAAGCGGCGCTAAAATTAGCGCGCAAAGTGACCGGCCGTACCTCAATCGTGTCGTTCACCAACGGCTTTCACGGCGTGACCCTTGGCGCAGTTGCCGCAACGGGTAACAGCCATCATCGCGGCGGCGCTGGTGTCGCACTGGGCGATGTAAACCGTATGCCCTACTGTGGCTACTACGGTCGCGATGCCGACAGTTTAAAAATGATGGATAAATTACTGTCAGATCCATCTTCCGGTGTTGACCTTCCTGCGGCCATGATTGTTGAGCCTGTGCAGGGCGAGGGTGGCCTGAACGTTGCCAATAACGATTGGTTGCGCGGCTTGGAAAAACTGTGTCGCAAGCACGATATATTATTGATCGTTGATGATATTCAAGCGGGCTGTGGTCGCACTGGCACCTTCTTCAGTTTTGAAGCCAGCGGTATAAAGCCAGACATTATCACTATGTCTAAATCGTTGAGTGGCTATGGTTTACCCTTTGCTATTGTGTTGTTGCGTCCAGACTTAGATGTGTGGGAGCCAGGCGAGCATAATGGCACCTTCCGTGGGAATAACCATGCGTTTATTACCGCCGCTGCAGCGATTCGTCACTACTGGACGGATGACAAGTTTGCCGCAGACATCGTTGAGAAATCAGCGATTGTGAGTCACCGTTTCAAGAAAATTTCAGACCGCTACGGCGTCACCCAAATGCAGCCCAAGGGGCGTGGCATGATGCAGGGTCTCGCGTGTCGCGATGGCGAAACCGCCGATGAAATCGGCCGAGCTTGTTTTGAGCGCGGATTGGTTATTGAAACCTGCGGTAATCGCGGTCAGGTCGTTAAAGTGTTTTGCCCACTCACTATCGACAAAGCGGAGTTGGTGCGCGGCCTGGATATTCTTACCGATGCCATTGCCGATGTATTGGGCAAAGCGGTCGAAAAAAAAGCCTCTTGAATGAATGAGTAAAGCGTCTCTTCTGCGGAAACTGTTCTGTGGAAGAGGCCTTTATTAACGGTCTATTTATGTCGCCGCTGGGTATCAGCAAGAGCGGCATTTATTTTTAAGAAATAAAGGAATTTGAAATGATTGTTAGAACCTTAAAAGAATGCGAAAACTCAGAGCGTTGTGTAGCCACCGACACTTGGCAAAGTGTGCGCATGATTTTAAAAGACGACAAAATGGGCTTTTCATTCAATATCACTACTATTTTTGCCAATACCGAAACGCCAATTCACTACCAGAATCATCTTGAATCGGTGTACTGCATATCAGGCAACGGCGAAATCGAAACCGTGAATGACGGTAAAATTTATAAATTAGAAGCGGGCACCATTTATCTCTTAGATAAACACGACAAGCATCTATTGCGCGGCGGCAGCGAAGATATGCAAATGGCCTGTGTGTTTAACCCGCCCTTGAGTGGCAAAGAAGTACACGATGAAAATGGCGTCTACCCAATCGACTGAATCTGCTGAAGACCGACAATTTATTTAGGAGAGCTTTGCACGAGCCGGAATTTTGTTCTTTGGTAAGGAAAAAGCGCACGGAATGAGGGAGTTTATAATAATAAATGACCGATTGAGTACGATTTTGACGCTGCCAGAGGGCAAAATAGTAATCGTGTAGAGGTCTCTTTCAGCTATTCAACGGAGAGAAAAATGACACATAGTGTAGAAAAAATCGGCGGCACCTCGATGACCAATTACGAGGCGGTGAGAGACAATATCGTGCTCGCCGGTGGCGAGGATGGCAATGTTTACGGCCGTATATTTGTCGTATCGGCCTACGGTGGCGTAACCGATTTGCTGTTAGAAAATAAACGTAATAGTCATCCGGGGGTTTACGCCCTGTTTGCTGACGATGGCGCTGAAACCTTATGGCGAGATGCGCTTAGCAACGTTGGCAACACCCTTAAAGAAATTAATGCGGGTTTGTTTCCAGATATTGAGCAGCTGGCGGAAGCCAATAAATACATTGAAAGCCGCTTGTTCGAAGCCGAACGCTGCATGGACAACTTGCACCGCCTTTGTCAGCACGGTCATTTTGGCTTAGAAGACCACCTGCTAACGGTGCGGGAAATGTTGGCAAGTATCGGCGAAGCACACAGTGCGTGGAATACAGCCGCACTGCTTAAGCGCGACGGTGTTAATGCTCGCTATATTGATCTCTCAGGTTGGCGTGCCGAAGAGGCATTGCCTTTAGACGATCATATAAGGGAAGCGCTTGCCGGCATCGATTTAACGACAACGCTGCCTATTGTGACGGGCTACGCGCATTGCCAAGAGGGACTAATGGCCAGCTTTGATCGCGGTTATAGTGAAATGACCTTCAGCCGTATGGCGGTCATCAGCGGCGCTCGCGAAGCGGTTATTCATAAAGAATATCATTTAAGTAGCGCCGACCCTCGTTTGGTTGGTGCCGATAAAGTCGTGCCCATTGGCCGTACCAATTATGACGTTGCCGACCAGCTCGCGAATTTGGGTATGGAGGCAATTCATCCCCGTGCAGCGAAGGGCTTACGCCAACAGAAAATTGCTCTGCGAGTAAAAAATACCTTTGAACCCGATCATGCGGGTACTTTAATCGACTGTGATTATCGCAGTGAAAAACCTTGCGTAGAAATTATTGCGGGGCGCAAACAAGTCTATGCCTTAGAGGTATTCGACCAAGATATGGTTGGCGCACTGTGGCAGTACGAGCAAAAAATATTAGCGGCGATCGAACGCTTTAAAGGCACGGTGATCACCAAAGATATTAACGCCAACACTATTACCAATTATCTCGGTGTTAATTTAAAAACCGTCAAGCGCATTGTTAGCGCGGTTAAGGAATTATTTCCTAGTGCCGAAGTAAGCACGCGCAAAGTAGCAATTATCTCGGCCATCGGCAGTGATATGCAGGTACCGGGGATGTTGGCCAAAACCGTTTCTGCCTTGGCGTCTGCAAATATTAGCGTGTTGGCCATGCACCAATCTATGCGTCAGGTAGATATGCAGTTTGTGGTGAATGAAGATGATTATGAAATGGGCGTAGCCAGCTTGCACCGTTGTCTTGTTGAAGTGCATGACCACGGCGAAGCCATATGCGCAGCATAATTAAACGCTTGGCAATTCTAGCCGCACTATGTGCTCCGCTGCTGCTGTCAGCGGAGCCTGCATTAACGCCGGAAGACAGCAATGTCGACGCCTCAATTGATAATTTAAGCGAGCCACTCTACTCACCTTTCATTGAACGCTATATGTTAGATGAAATCCGCAGCTTGCGGATCGATATGGAGCGATCGCATCGAGAAATGGCAGCGGAAGTTGTCGATCGTGAATTGGGCGCTGCCGATAAGGCGGTGTCTTACGCCACCAACACCGTTACCTATTTTTTCTATTTAATTGCTGCAGTGAGTTCGGCGTTGGTCTTGATTGGCTGGAATTCGATTCGCGATATTAAAGATAAAGTTCATAAAGTCGCCAACGAACAGGTGGCAGAATTAGTTGAAGAATATGAGAAACGGCTTCGTACAATCGAGAAACAACTAAAACAAGAAACCGCGCATATAGAATCGAATCGCGAAGAAATTACCCTCACCCAAGAAATACATTCGCTTTGGTTGCGGGCGAGTCAGGAATCAAGCCCAGCGGGGAAAATTGCGATTTACGATCACATACTCGCCCTGCGCAAAGATGATATCGAAGCGATAACTTACAAGGCCGACGCCGCGCTAGATCAAAATGAGCCGCAATGGGCAATAAACTTATGTCATCAAGCGCTGGTGTTAGACGACGCCAATGCGCACGCCTTTTACCAGTTAGCGTGTGCGCATACCTGTCAGGGAAATTTAGATGATGCCGCGCGCTATTTTACCCACGCGGTCGCGCAGGCTGAATCTTACCGAGAAGAGTTGCACCGAGATCCTGCTTTGTCGGAATTGCGAGAGCACCCCTTGTTAATAGAGTTATTGGCTCCGAATACAGCGCCTGCATAAGCACATATACAAATCAACACACAGCAAACATCACGGAATTAACTATGATAACAGCCTGGAGTTTTGCCGCCTTTCTCAGTGTATTTGTGCTTATTGGCCTATCGTCGTTATTTTTTAATACCCACCAAAGCAAAGATTATTATTTGGCCAGCAACACCATTAAACCTTGGTTGGTGGGTTTGTCGGCAGTGGCGACCAACAACAGTGGTTATATGTTTATAGGTGTAATTGGTTACACCTACACCGTTGGGTTGTCGGCGTTTTGGGTTATGGTCGGCTGGATTTTCGGCGACTATATTGCCTCACACTTCGTGCACCGTAAATTGCGGGCCACCACAGAAAAAACCGGCGAGGTAAGTTATCTCGGTGTGTTGGCAAATTGGAATGGCGCTGTACTGCCAAACTACCAGCGTCTTGCTGCGCTGATCTGCATATTGCTTCTTACCGCCTATGCTGCCGCTCAGTTATTAGCCGGTAGCAAGGCGCTGCATGTATTGTTTGATTGGCCAACTTGGGCTGGCGCCGTGTGCGGCGCGGTGCTGGTAGCTGCCTACTGCCTTGCAGGTGGTATTCGCGCATCTATCTGGACTGATGCGGCACAGTCAGTGGTGATGATCAGCGCCATGGGAATACTCATGTGGGTGGCAGTTGCTAACCTGGGCGGTGTCTCTGCAACCCTTACGGCTTTAAAAGACGTGCCAAACTACATGGACTGGTTCCCTGAAGATCTCGCCTTTCCCGGTGTGCCCGGTGCGTTTTTGTTTGCTTTGGGATGGTTTTTTGCTGGCCTCTCAGTTGTCGGTCAACCTCATGTTATGGTGAGGTTTATGACCCTAAGTAGCGGTGATGATATGAACCGCGCAAGGGTGTGGTACTACCTGTGGTTTACCGCCTTTTATTTAATGGCCACAACGGTAGGTTTGCTGTCGCGCCTGTATCTGCCGGAAGTCGGCAGCTTCGACGCCGAGCTAGCGCTGCCAACCATGGCGCAAACTTTGTTGCCCCCTGTGCTGGTCGGTTTGATTCTTGCCGGTATTTTTGCCGCGACATTATCCACAGCAGACTCCCTAATACTTAGCTCTTCTGCGGCATTCACCCACGATCTAGTACCTAAAAATATAGAGCGCCCGTTTCTGATTAAAGTTTCTACCTTAGGCGTTTGTATTTTGGCCTTGGCTTGGGCACTGCTTAGCGCGCAGAGTGTATTTGCGATGGTGGTAATGGCGTGGTCGGGTTTGGCTAGCGCCTTCGTTCCTATGTTAGTCGTGCTGATTTTTGGCGGCCGGCCAAGTCAGGGAGTAGCCATCGCTATGAGCTGCGTAGGTATTACCACCGCCCTAGCATGGCGCTATTTTGATCTGCACAATATGGTTTACGAAGGCTTACCGGGGATTGTTGCCGGGGTCTCGGTGTATTGGCTGGCTAAACCATTTACAAACAGCAGCAAAGAGCCAGCACACTAGAAAATGACGTTTGTTGTTTTCGCTTAATTTAAAATACGCATAAGCGTATCGATATGGTGCTCCATATATTCTGTACTGCTGGGTTCAACACCGAGAATACGCTCTGTAATAGGCGCTACATTCACTAAGTAAATTAATGCGCCTGAGAGGATGTGGAGTAGGTCCATGGAGTCTACCTTGGGTAATAGGCCTCGGTGCTGAGCAAGTTCTATCATGGCCCTACCTTCGATAAAATCAGTACCGAGAAACTCCTCAACCAGCCAGTCTAGTCGCGGGCCGGGCATGGACGACTCTTGGAACATAATTTTTACCCACTCCGGATTGTCGAAGGTAAATTGCAGAATACGCCGGCACAAATCCCGAATCATTTCCGATTTATCGTCAGAATTTTTTCTTTGCAGAGAGATATCTTCAATATAGCGGGGCAAGGCATTGTTTCGCTGACGCCACACATAGGCAACGGCCTCCTTCCACAAAACCTCCTTGTTATCAAAATGGTACTGAACGAAGGTCTTTTGCTCTCCTGCGTGCTCAGCAACGATTGAAAATGAGGTGCCATCAAAGCCCATTTGCCCAAAAAGCTTGGCGGCAGCTTGAAGCACATTTTCTCGCCGTTGATTCGATTTGCTTGCTAGTTTCTTGATATTCATAAGGCCTAATTTATTTACCCTTCTCTTATGGCGCGTGATTATAAGGTCTAACGCTAGCGCAACTTAGCATTTGGCTTGACATTACACCAAAACTATATGATCGTATAGTTTGTTTGATAAAGTCTACCTTGCTCATAAAAAGGTGTAGACGCTCATATAACTATAAAAGCAATAAGACGGAATTATGGAATGCATAGCGTGACGCCAGAAATATATTTCCTAGAAGAGTTAGGAGTTAATCAAGCGCGCCTTCACGCCGCTGGTGGAAAGGCCGCCGGGCTCAGTCAACTGATGGGCTGGGGCCTTAAGGTGCCGGCGGGGTTTGTGATTTTAAATGCTCAGCGCGGCCAACACCCGGCGGAGCTCGCCGATTACTATCGGCAACTGGGAGCTGGACAGGTAGCGGTACGTTCATCTGCTCTTGGCGAAGATGGCGTTGAAAGCTCATTTGCAGGTCAGTACGAAAGTATCCTTAATGTCAGCGGTTTAGACGAATTAAAAGACGCTATAGATCGCTGTGTCGATTCCTTGACTAGTCAGCGCGCCAGTTCATATCAGCGAGACAAGCATATTCAAAGTAGCCAAATGAATGTTGTGGTTCAGAATATGGTCGACGCCAGCTTTGCCGGCGTTATGTTTACGGTTGATCCTGTATCCGGGCGCCATGACAGGCAAGTTATTGACGCTGTCGCCGGTCTAGGGGAGGCCCTGGTCAGTGGCGAAGCGACGCCTGATCATTATGAGCTAGATGGTGAGGGTAAGATTGTTCATTCCGACTTGCTTGGTGATCCCCCGATGTTGTCGCCACAACAGTGCTCGGCGCTCTTCAGTGATGCCAAAAAGGCAGTGCAAGAGGCGGGCGCGCCCTTAGATTTAGAGTGGGCTATTGATAAAACAGGAGAACTGTTTTGGCTCCAAGCACGGCCAATTACCACTATTGGTTCTGATTTGAATGAATTAGATACGCCATTAAAACCTGGTGATGTGCTTACCCGCTGCAACGTGGGTGAAATGATGCCGGGTGCAAGTTGCCCCTTAACCTTTTCAACGACAGGTCGCTGTATTGAAAACGGCATGCAACACATGCATGTCAGTTACGCGGGGCGGCCGGCTGTGAATGAGGAATGGACTCAAGTCGCAATGAGTCACGGCAAACTCTTTCTTAACATGAGTGGTTCCATCGCCGCGGCGGCAAATGTGTTAGGCGTAGACGCAAAGTCGATGGGCTATAGCTTGTGTGGCGGTGTAGTCGAGGAGTTAAAGGAGCCAAAGAAAAGTTACTGGTGGATACGTTTGTTGGGCACCATGCGAATGTTAAAATATTTGTATACAGCAGATGGTGTAATTGAAAAATTTGAAAAAAGGGCAAGTCACTTCTCTTTGCCCGTGACCGGCACAAGTCACGAGCTCGCTAGTGCTTTAGATCAAGCCTTACCTTTTTATTCGGAGGCGATGGCTGTTCATTTGCAATCATCAACCACCTCGGGTTTTGCATCTAATATATTGCAGGGAATGATTTCCGGGGGGCAAGAGAGTACAGCAGTAGAGCAAGCTGAGGCCGCCAGTTTAATGGCGGGCGCCAATGATGTGGAGAGCGCAGTGCTGGTAGAGCAGCTTGATGCCATCGTTGCGAAAATTGCAGAAAATAAAGAAGAAGCGAAACAATTTATAAATGCTACGCCTGCCGATGCAGTAACTTACTTGTACAGCGCTGACTCAAAAATTAGCACAGACTTTAATGATTTTCTTAAACGGCATGGTCATCGCGGTTACCGCGAGCTTTGCATGCGCGAGGCAAGCTGGGCCGATGCACCAGAAACGCTAATTGCCACCATGCAGGCTTCGGTAAAAGGGCAGCTTGGCGGTGCGAGAAAAGTGATGAAGCCCCAGCAGGTTGATCTCAATAATTTAAGTCGCGGGCTGCGTTGGATTTTGCCAAAAGCGCATAATGCTATTCGTCGCCGGGAAAAAACCAAATCCTTGCTGGTGGATATTGCCAATCGCTTTAAGCGCAGTTATCGAGCTTTGGGCGAGCAGTTATTCAGCGAAGGAAAGTTAAGCGATACGGATCAAGTCTTCTTTTTTACTCATAGAGAATTAATTGACTTTGTCGATGGCAAGGTCGATCTGGGTTTATGGCAAAGTAAAACAAAAGCACGTCGAACCGCATTGCACTTCCAAGACAAATTGAAATTTGAAGAAATATGTGTAGGAAAACCGGTCCCTATTGACCCGCGCATACACGTGAACCATGAAGGAAAAATTACTGGACGCCCGGTTTCCTCAGGCAGTGTGGTGGGAATAGCTCGGGTAGCTTTTAGTGTGGATGAGGCCGCCGGATTAAATCTAGGTGAAATACTTGTTGCGCCAATTACTGACGTTGGCTGGACGCCGTATTTTAGTCTAATCGCAGGGTTGGTGACCGATGTCGGCAGCTCGGTATCTCATGGTGCAGTGATTGCCAGAGAGTACGGATTACCGGCCGTTGTTAATACCCGCGTTGCCACTCAACAAATTAAGACCGGCGACAAGATACACCTCGACGCTGATACTGGCGTGGTGACAATTTTACAAACTTTCGATTCTCTTAATAACAATCTCTGAAAAGAGCAAATGACTATGATTGACGAAAAGACTCTCAGCCAGTTTGGCATAAAATTAGAAGATGAGTTTCCCCATGTCTTTAGTGAAGACCATGAAGACTGGAATGAATCTTATTTTTTCGATTGGTATGATCGTGAGGGGCACAATGCCGGTCACTGCCGTATTGCTTGGCACCCAGTTCAGAAGCGTGTGCTTTTTTGGTTGTATATATTTAACGGCTCGGAATGGATGGTTATTGAAGAGTATCGCCTGCCATTTTCAGAGCTTAAGTTAAATACCGATAAGTCGGTGTTCTCTTATTCCGGGTGGGGCCTAGCGTTCGATTACGTAGCCACTGCCGCACTCAATACCGGCAAATTAACGGTATCTGGATTTGCCCGCGTGGTATCGGGCCACCGACAGGGACTGGTATTGCCCGTGAGTCTGAACCTGGCATTTCAGGCGCTTGGTCCCGCACATTCGCGGGGTGCTGGCACCGTAGAAAATCACAGCGCTGAAGGTTTCAGTACTAATCGGTATGAGCAGCCAATTGCTGCGGAGCTGCAATTAGCGATTGATGCAGATAAATACCTTATCGATGTGCGCGGTGAGCGTGATCATTCCTGGGGGCCGCGGCCTTGGGATATGGAGTGGCAATTTTTTGTGGTTAATAGCGAACATTTCAGTCTTCAATCTACGGTAGTGAATATACCCGATTGGTCGACTATTCAAATGGGCTACTATCAAGCGGCAGAGAAAGAGATGGAGCATCTCAGCAAGGTTGAGTTCGATTTGGCATTTGATGCGGCTGATCCGACTAAGGCGGTGCAGGGCAGCTTTAGTTTAGTTTGTGATAGCGGAAGACAAATAAGTGGGCGCATAGAAACAATTAGCGGAATGGAAATTGATATTACTCACACCTTCGCGACACCGAAGCGCACAGAGTATCGCCGTTCACTTGTGCGTTGCTTTATCGAAGGTGAAGACGCGGTGATTGGCTGGTTGGAATGTAATCGCCAAATTTAAAAAACTAAAAAATAATTAGGTAATGAAATGAAAATTGACGGACCCTTTTATGCGCAAATGAGTGGCGCAGCCGAAGAGGCAAAGCGTTTGGCTGCGATAGGCTACGACGGTGTTTATTCCCTGGAGGGAAGTTGGGACCCCTTCTTTCCACTGGCCCTCGCTTCTGAACACGAACCGAGCCTCGATATTGCCACGGGTATTGCCGTAGCCTTCCCGCGCAACCCATCTCATATTGCCTATCAGGCTTGGGATTTGCAGACTTTCTCGAAGGGGAAGTTTAGCCTTGGCATAGGCTCGCAAATAAAACCGCATATTGAAAAGCGTTTCGGTTTGGAATTTAACCCCGCGGCGGCAAGAATGCGGGAATATATTCTCGCCGTGAAAGCGTTCTTCGACTGTTGGCAAAATGGGTCTACATTGGATTTTCAGGGTAAGTTTTATCGCCATACTTTAATGACGCCGATGTTCAACCCCGGCCCAAACCCTTATGGTGTTCCGCCAATTTTATTAGGTGCGCTTGGCCCAAAGATGACCGAAGTGGCGGGCGAAGTAGCAGACGGTTTGATTGTTCATCCATTCAATAGTATGCCGTTTCTTGCGAACCACGCGCTTCCCGCTGTTCGGCGAGGACTTGAAAAATCGGGTCGTGGTTTTGATGATTTTACCTTGCAAGTGAACGCCATCATTATTACCGGCGAAACCGAAGCCGAATATCTGGCAGCGGAGAAAAGTGTAAAAGGCTTACTGGGCTTTTACGCGTCAACACCAGCGTATATCCCACCAATGGACGCTGTGGGATTGGGTGATTTACAGCCGATTATGAATCGGCTGTCGAAAGAAGGTAAATGGGATGAACTCGGTAGCTACGTTAATGATGAATTTGTCGACGCGTTTTGTACTAGAGGTAAGCCTGAAGAAATCGCTGGTAAGCTAAAAGCCAAATATGGCGCTTACGCAGATAGATTAGCGATTTACGCCCCTTATGCTGCACCGGATGAGATGTGGAAAAAAATTATAAGTGAGCTGAAATCGTCGTAATTTACAATGAATTAGCAATTTTCGGTATACACTCACAATGTTAAACCGAACTGAGTTTTGGCTGTTATGAAAAAATGGATTTACACAGCGTTGGCGGTGCTCGCTCTGTATCAAATTTATTTACGGAACCCCCAGCTAGGCGAGCACGTTCAGGATTTTTTACCAGTAGCGTCAGAGTCTAGGTTCCAGGGTGTTAGTGAAGAAGTTAGTGGCGAACAACAATTAGCCGACGCGTTTAATCGCCAGCTTAGCGATGTTCAAGTGAGTGGTAGTGGGCAGGTTATTAAGGTCTTGGCAGACGATACCAAGGGAAGCCGGCATCAGAAGTTCATTCTTAAACTCACTTCTGGGCAAACGTTATTGGTTGCGCATAATATCGATATAGCGCCGCGTATCGAAGGTTTACAAGCCGGCGATAAAGTTAAATTTTATGGTGAGTACGAATGGAATAAGCTGGGTGGCGTACTGCATTGGACACACCGTGATCCAGCAGCACGACACGTCGGCGGCTGGTTAGAACACCGTGGTCGACGTTATCAGTAGCGCTCAACCTTCTAGTGCCTTCCAAAGCCCCAGTGCACTTATCAATAGCAGCGTTATGCCCAATACCCTAAAGAAGATGGGTGTTTCTGCTTTCAGCATTTTTGCGTGAAAGCGCAGGCCGATAAAGTGGCCGATCGCGGCGCAGGGTAATAGCCACAGGTGGTGAATCATTTGCAGGCTAACATCGGCATAGATAAATGCCGCCAGCTTTATACTCACTAAAATAAACCACAGTGCAAACAAGGTATCGCGCAGTCGTTCGCGGGCAACATGCTGGGCGGCCACCGCGATAATTAAGGGCGCGCCAATTAATGAGGTGCCGCTGATATAGCCACCGGCCATTAGGAATATGGCGTCGACAAACTTGTTATTACTCTTAAAGGGTTTGTTGAAAATGTAGGTCACCGCGTACACCGACACGATCACGAAAATGATCATGCTTAGCACGTCGGCGGGCATGGTAATCAAACCAAACACCCCGAGTAGTTTTGGCACGATCATGATTGCCAACATATATCTTAGGTAGGGCCAATCGACGGTGCTTTTGTGAGCGCGATTGGCGGCCTCTGATTTACGGTTGTTCAAGACCAGCGTGATGGAAGAGAAGAATAATAACTGCACGGAAATCAGCGGTAGAAAGACCAGTGGCTGGTTGTATACCAGTAGTAAAAAGGGCAGTGATAGAACCGCGCCGCCAAAGCCGAGACCGGAACGGACAAAGCCGCTCCAGACAAAGATCAAGCCGATCAGTAGGTACTGATATAGGTGAAGGTCAGACATTGGTATCCGGTGACATTGTGTAAACGCATGGCGGGAATTGCTGGTGCAAATTGTAAGGTGCTAGCCATTCCGTTGCTAGGGTCTGTCGCTGCAATCCGGATAATTTTGGCAGCCGATCGCTGCTCCCCAAACTATATTTTGTGTTTATCGTCATCGCCTATAGCTAAAACCAACAAAGGGCGTACTCTGACAGTCATCACTACTAGCGTGGTGGTGTTTTGTATTGCCGGTGAGATGTCTATATGGCGTCCACGCCCCACTGAATGGAGTTCAGTTTATGAGTAAAGAACAAAAAAGTAATAAAGAAACCAAGAAAAAGCCCTTGTTAACGCAAAAGGAGAAGAAGCTAGCCAAAAAAGACAAGGCTAGTACTACAAAAAGTTCACCGTTCAATTGATATCCCAAAACTCACAGGTGCGTAGCAGCCAATGCCTCGCACCTGATGCCTCGTACTTGCACTCAGTAACACCTACTTCCTAAACCTTTATTAACCATGATTTAAGCGATGACTTCCGCGAGTGTTCGCTAAGATACGCGGCTGCCTTTCATGACTAGCTAGTGTAGTATCTTGAATAGATGCGCTTTATAGAAAGCTCTCCTGGCGATCACCACAAGGCGCAGTCCGCAGGCAATAGTGGGCTCTCTTGTCAAGGACCGTAACGCGGTGGTGGGCGCCTGGCGGGCTTCCCGCAGGGTGAGGAGCGTCACCCCACTGCAACAGGCCTTGCGCCGGAACTGAAAACGCGACTCATCTATATGTGCAGTCTATTCAAGACACTACACTAGGTTAATATTGGCTGCATTCAATACTAGATCGATGTGGTTTTGGCGATGACGACGGCGCTGCTAAATCAGCAAATTGAGGATGTGTATCGAAAGGAGTCGCGTCGTGTACTGGCGACACTCCTACGTTTACTCGGCGACTTTCAATTAGCGGAAGAGGCTCTGCAAGATGCATTCACTGCGGCTTTAAAACAATGGCCTGGCGACGGCGTACCCGCAAATCCTCGGGCCTGGTTAGTGTCTACCGGGCGATTTAAAGCGATTGATGGACTGCGGCGACAGTCGCGCTTTGTGCACGGTATCGACGAGCTTGCCGACCAGTTGGAGGCGGACACCCCCGATTTTGTCGCCTTTGCTGATGATGATATCGAAGATGATCGTCTGCGCCTTATTTTCACCTGCTGCCATCCCGCCCTTGCCGAAGACAGTCGTGTTGCTCTAACGCTGCGCGAAGTCTGTGGACTGACGACGGAAGAAATCGCCAGCGCGTTTCTCAGTCGGCCAAGCACCATTGCCCAGCGTATTGTCCGCGCCAAGGCAAAAATTCGCGACGCGAATATTCCCTTTCAAATACCCGGTGCGGCGGAACTACCGGAGCGTATTAACCCGGTGCTGCAGGTGCTCTACCTAATGTATAACGAGGGCTATTCGGCGTCGTCGGGGGAAAATGTCACGCGGGCTGATCTTTCCGCAGAGGCGATTCGCTTGGCGGAGTTAGTGCTAGATTTAAATAGCGATAGCACTGCTGACACGGAAATAGCGGGGCTGCTCGCACTCATGTTATTGCAGGAGTCCCGCCGCGCTGCTCGCAGTGACGCGCAGGGTGAATTGGTGCTGATGGTGGATCAGGATCGCCGTCTCTGGAACCGCGATTTCATCGAAAAGGGGGTGGCCTTGGTGCGCCGCGCACTTGGCGATGGTCGATATGGCTCCTATTCTATTCAGGCCGCTATAGCGGCGATTCACGCCGAATCCAGCTCGCCGGACACCACCGATTGGCACGAGATTGTGGGTTTGTATGAGGTGCTGTTAAGGGTGAATGCCAATCCGGTTATTGCCTTGAACCGTGCGGTTGCCGTCGGCATGAGAGACGGCGCTGCCGCTGGGGCACGGGCAGTGGATGAGATATACGATAGCGGTGCGTTGGCGGACTACCACCTCTTGCATGCCGCACGGGCCGATTTTCAGCGCCAGCTTGGGCTGTATCAGGCTGCTCTGACGGCCTATGAAACGGCGCTTGGCTATGCCCAGCAACTACCGGAAATTCGGTTTTTAGAAAAACGTATCGCCGAGATGCGGGCAAAATTAGCGAGCTAATTTGGCGGCCTGTGTCGATTTAAGGTCTCCCTAATCGACTAGGATAAACAGCAAGCTTTTAGAGGGTGAAGAAAATGAAGTACTTATGTTTAGTCTATGGCGACGAAGCCAAAATGGCGGAAATGAATGATGCTGAGTGTATGTCCTGTGTTGGGGGGCTCATAGACAGCGGTCATTTCATTGCCGGCGAAGCGCTGCAGCCTGTAGAGACTGCCACTACCCTGCGCATTCGCAATGGCAAAGTCTCCTATACCGATGGCCCCTTCGCCGAAACCAAGGAACAGCTAGCCGGGTTTTATCTACTGGAAGCCCGCGACCTTAACGAGGCGCTGGATAAGGCGGCGAAAATTCCGCCCGCCCGTATCGGTTCAATTGAAGTTCGGCCAATACGTGAGTTGCAGCCAGATTAAGCCAGCTCGGTTTTGCTGTGAAGCTCGCCTAAAAGCTGATCTTTGTGCGTCCACAACTCCGACACCCATTGCTGAAACTCGGCCCTGAATTGTTGATCGCTCATATAATCACGGCTTAAAAAGCGCGGTGGAATGGTTTGCCTTTCTACGCGAACTACCACTTTGCTTATTTGGCCAGACAAGAAGTGCCAAAAACTGCGGTCGTCGCTAGGGTAGTGAATCGTAATATTTAAGAGGGTGTGCAATTGCTCGCCCATGGCGCCCAGTACAAAGGCGGCACCGCCAGCCTTGGGTTTGAGCAAATACCGGTAAGGTGATTCCTGTTGTGCTTGTTTTTCAGGGGTAAAGCGCGTGCCCTCCATGAAATTAAACACCGTGACGGGGGTGTATTTAAATTTCTCGCAGGCTTTGCGGGTCGTCTCCAAATCCTTGCCTTTTAAGGCCGGATTTTTCTCTATCTCCGCCGGCGAGTAGCGTTTCATAAATGGAAAGTCCAGCGCCCACCACGCCAGACCAATCACCGGCACCCATATAAGTTGCTGTTTAAGAAAGAACTTGAGCATGGGAATTTTGCGGAAAAGGGCTTTCTGAGCAACCAGAATATCCGCCCACGACTGGTGATTACAGGTGACGAAATACCAGTCCTTTGGATCGAGTCCGTCTGTCCCTTCGATATCCCATTCAATGTTATTTACAACTTGAAGCAGCAGATTGTTAAAACCCACCCATAAATTAGCAATCTCAATGGAGATGATTGTGAACCAGCGCCGAGTTGCTGTTAGCGGAATAAGCAGTTTAAGAAGCGCTGCAAGTAATAAAAATGGGACTAAGATTAAAGTGGAACAAATGATCAGCAGCAGAATCAGGCCGCCGCGTAAGCACTGGGGGAGAAATGTCAGCATAGTTTCAGGTCTGTAACTATTTATGATGTTGGCCATTGTAATGCCAATACCGGGTGCGAGTAAAAACTTTGCCGCATGCCTGATACCGGACAGATGTGAGGAATAAATAGAATTAGGTAGAAAAATAATTCCCACCACCTGTCGAATTAACGCAGTGGGCTTCGACTATAGGTGAATATTGTTAAATGTGGAGTGATTTATGAAATGCATTGTGTTGATGAAAGCGAGCGCAAGTAGCGAAGCAGGAGAGATGCCAAGTGAGCAATTACTCACCGACATGGGCGCCTTTAATCAAGAGTTGGTAGCGGCGGGTATTATGTTGAGTGGTGAAGGATTACATCCGACAAGTGCGGGGGTTCGTGTCCACTTTGGCGACGGTGAACCCCGCGCAGAGCGCGGCCCCTTCTTGGAAGGCACGGAGCTGATAGCTGGGTTTTGGATGTGGCAGGTCGCATCGATGGAAGAGGCGATAGCCTGGGCTAAGCGAATTCCCAATACCGACGGCGAGCATGGCAATGTTGAAATTCGCCCGGTATTTGAGGCAGAGGATTTTGGTGAAGAATTTACCCCCGAGCTGCAGCAACAAGAGACGCGCTTGCGTGACGCCATGCAGCAACAGCAACAATAATTTGAGTAAATCTAAGGACCCTAACTATGAAAATTAATCCCTATTTGAATTTTGCCGGTAACTGTCGGCAGGCCTTTGAATTTTACGCTGCGTGCTTGGGGCTTGAGCCCGTAATTATGGCCGTGGCGGAAACGCCTGCCGCTGAGCACTTTCCCGCAGATAGCCAGCATCATGTCATGCACGCCCAAATTGATAACGGCAATGGCTTGACCCTAATGGGCTGCGACGCCCCCGCAGAAATGTACGAGCGACCTGCGGGTACGAGTGTGGCCATTCAGGCCGACACGATCGCTGAGGCTGAGCGCGTGTTTGCGGCGCTGTCAGAGGGGGGCAGTATTACGATGCCAATAGCAGAAACTTTTTGGTCACAGCGTTTTGGCGCTTTTGTCGATCAGTTTGGCATTTCGTGGATGGTAAATGGACCCGCGCCCATCGGCGCAGAATCTGATTGCGCATAACACCTTAGGAGATAGAGCGATGAATTACGTTGATGGATTTGTATTGCCGGTGCCAGAGAAAAACCTTGATGCCTACTTTGAAATAGCCAGAAAAGCAGGTGAAATTTGGAAGGAGTTTGGGAGCCTCTGCGCAACTTGGTGACACTCCAGGTTTTGCCTTAGCTCGCTCGGCAAGGCGGCGTTACGTAAGAAGGCTGGTTGCCTTTTTAGTAAGGTCAACGCAGCTGAGTGTGCTAAGGCAAATCCCCGAAGGGCGGGTCTTTGGGGCGCCCTGGGCAGCGTTGCCGCCCTCATCAAGGACAGCCAGCCTTGATCTTCGGGCGCCGCCTTGCCAGAGTGCCCCAAAGACTCCGCTGGAGTATTACCAAGTTGCACAGAGTCTCCCGAGTGCCCTGGAGTATATTGAATGTGTGGCGGACGATGTAAAAACCGGCGTGCACACCTCCTTTCCGCAAAGCGTAAAATTAGAGGAAGGTGAAGTGGTGGTGTTTTCTTATATTGTGTATGCCTCGCGGGAAGACCGTGATCGTATTAACGACGCAGTGATGAAAGACCCGCGCATGGAAGCAATGATGGGACCAGATGCAATGCCCTTTGATGGCAAGCGTATGATCTTCGGCGGTTTCAAAACGCGGGTGGCGATGTAGCCGACAGTATTTCCTTTTGCACAAGATGACAAAGCTTGATAGCTTCAAGTTGTTTTGTTATCTATGCAGAAGGTGATCAATGCCGTTTAGCGTCAACCTCGGTCATCAGCATTATGTGTTTGCCGATCTAAAAACCTTGCTCGCCAAGGCTACACCCGCACGCTCCGGTGATAGCCTTGCGGGCATCGCCGCTACTAGTAATGAAGAGCGGGTAGCGGCGCAATATACCTTGGCTGATTTACCTCTGCGCCATTTTCTCAACGATGTTGTTATTCCCTACGAAGACGACGAAGTCACTCGACTCATCATAGATAGCCACAGTGCGCAGGCTTTTCAGCTGGTGTCCCATCTTACCGTTGGTGGTTTTCGCGACTGGCTGTTGTCGGATGTCGCAACGACTGAATCACTGCGCGCCCTAGCGCCAGGCTTAACGCCGGAAATGGTCGCGGCGGTGAGCAAATTAATGCGGGTGCAAGATCTGATTCTCGTCGCCAAAAAATGCGAAGTGATTACCCGATTTCGCAATACCATTGGCTTGGCCAATCATTTTTCGACACGGCTGCAACCCAATCATCCCAGTGATGATGCCGCCGGCATTGCCGCAAGTATTGTTGATGGCCTGTTATACGCCAGCGGCGATGCAGTCATTGGGATTAATCCCGCTTCAGACAATACCCAAACCGTCACGCGTCTTTTGCATTTATTAGATGACGTCATTACACGTTTTGACATACCGACCCAATCTTGCGTGCTGACCCACGTCACCACCACGCTAGAATTAATCAACCGGGGCGCGCCTGTCGATCTGGTCTTTCAATCGATTGCAGGCAGCCAGGCGGCGAATACTAGCTTTGGTGTGAGCTTGGCGATATTGGCGGAAGCCCAATCTGCCGCTCACGGATTACAGCGCGGCACCGTAGGCAATAATGTGATGTATTTTGAAACCGGCCAAGGTAGTGCGCTGTCGGCCAATGCCCATTGCGGTGTTGATCAGCAAACCCTCGAAGTCCGCGCCTATGCGGTTGCTCGCGCGTTCTCGCCGCTGCTGGTAAATACCGTGGTCGGTTTTATTGGCCCAGAATATTTATACAACGGTAAGCAAATTATTCGCGCCGGCCTAGAGGATCATTTTTGCGGCAAATTACTTGGCCTGCCGATGGGCTGCGATATTTGCTATACCAACCACGCTGAAGCCGATCAAGACGATATGGATATGCTACTCACCCAGTTCGCGGCGGCGGGCGGCAGTTTTATTATGGGTATTCCCGGTGCCGACGACATTATGCTCAATTACCAAACAACCTCTTTTCACGATGCTTTATATATTAGGCGGCTACTAAACTTGCCGCCGGCGCCCGAGTTTTTTCAGTGGTTACAGACATCAGAGATTATGGATGAGCGCGGTGTTTTGTTTTCAGGGGCAGCGCTACCGCCGCGGTTTGCCCAAGCATTAGCGCTGCCGGGGGCGTCATGAGCGACACTAAAAAAGATAGTTGGCATGACTTGCAGGCTTACACATCGGCTCGCATCGCCCAGGGCCGAAGCGGTGTTTCACTGCCAATTGCCGCGAATTTAAAGTTCCAGCTAGATCACGCTCGCGCCCGTGACGCGGTGCATACCGCTTTTAATATTCATTCATTTATAGACTCATATTTAGCCGCCTATCCCAGCGCTGCTGCGCCGCTATGTGTGGCGAGTGCGGCGGAGAGCCGTGGCCAATATTTGCAGCGGCCAGACTTGGGGCGTCAACTACCCGAAGCACAATGGCAACAATTACGTCAATCGCTGAAGAGCGAATGTGGCAGTGATATTGCCGTTGTTGTCGCTGACGGGCTATCGTCGGCGGCGGTTCAACGTCACGCCCTGCCCCTGCTTGCCTTGCTGCTTCCCGCTATAGCTACTCAAGGTTTTAGTCTGGCGCCCCTGTGTATCGCAACTCAGGCGAGGGTCGCTCTGGGTGATGATATTGGCGAGGCCATAAAGGCAAAATTACTTGTTATGTTGATTGGCGAGCGACCCGGTTTGAGTTCGCCAGACAGTCTTGGCATGTATATAACCTATGCGCCGCAGAGAGCTTGCACAGATGCTCAGCGCAACTGTATTTCAAATATACGCGACGGAGGCCTTAGTTATCAGCAGGCCTGCGATACCGGGATTTACCTAATAGCGACGGCAATGAAAAAAGCTCAAACTGGCGTTAGTTTGAAAGACGAATCGATGCTACTAGACAGCCAGACTGCTACTGCCATTCCATTTTTCAAGACCAGTGCCTAATCGATTCGCTTCAAAATAGAGCAATAAATTAGTTAGGAACTTGAGGATAAACGCACCATAAGGACAAGCCCGTATGGGCGCTAAGACACTTCGCCTTCACAATGAACTTTTGCAGAGATATAGCTGCACTCTTGACGCGTTCTCAGCAATTTTATCATTGCCAATTAGTGGCTCTTCAGCGCGAAGGCCAAGTCTAGAGAAGTTGTAAAATTGCTTGATTAACTGGGTGCAGAAATGCGTCTCCAGAGATTGCTTGTGAGAGGTGCATTAGTGGAAACCCCAAGAACTCCTGACGGTGAAGATAGGCGCATAGCGGCTTTGCGAGCCCTGGATGTCTTAGATACGCCGATGGAGGAGCGTTTCGACCGCATTACCCGCTTTGCAAGTCAGTTGTTTGACGTCCCAATCGCTTTGGTAAGTTTAATAGATCAAGATCGCCAGTGGTTTAAATCTGCTATGGGACTAGATGTCCGAGAGACGTCTCGTGCAATTTCCTTTTGTGGACACACCATACTCACGCGTAAAATTCTTCTTACACCAGATGCTCTAATTGATAGTCGCTTTTCAGATAATCCTTTGGTGCGAGGAGCGCCTTATATTCGCTTCTATGCCGGGTGTCCAATATATGCTGAATGCGGATCAGCGCTGGGAAGTTTGTGCTTGATCGATACCAAACCGCGTGTTCTTTCAGAGACGGATTTACATGCGCTGCGGGATTTAGCGCTAATGGTTGAGCGCGAATTACAAAGGCCAGAGTCGAATATACTGGATGAAAAAACCAGTATCTGTAATCGCAATGGCTTTTCACTTTTGGCTGAAAAGGGCTTAGATCTTTGTGCTCGCCGAATGACTCCAGCATCCATGGTATTTATAGAAATAGATGGGCTCAACGACGACAAGGAAAGTAAAGAGACAGATAGAATACTGTATCAGTTCAGCGAGTATTTGAACTGCCATCTAGATCATTCAGCATTAGTCGCTCGAGTAGAGAAAAATCAGTTTGTTGCGCTTTTAATTGACGCTTCCGCCGCTGCTGCTGAATTGGCGATGATCAATTTCAAGGCGGCTATTGAGGCCTTGCATATCCGTGAAAACTGGAAGTACTTACTTCGGTTTAGTCACGGCGTAGCTGAATTCAATACAAATAAACATCCTACGGTCGACAAGCTAATTACCGATGCCGATATTGCGATGTACGATAATAAAAAGCAAAGGCGTTATGCCGATAGAGCAAACGAAGCTGTAAATTAATTGTTATTCTAAGCATGACATTTTCATACGAACTATCATCGTTACGCTCGTGATATCCGCGCGATATTAAACTTAATTTTACTAATTGCGTCTCTAAAATTTATTGGCTTTGCAATATGATCGCTCATCCCAGCTTCAAGACAGGCGTCGATATCAGTGGGAAAGACATTCGCCGTCATTGCCAGTATCGGTACGCGATCGTACTGTGGCATGTTGCGAATTATCCGTGTAGTTTCTAAGCCGTTTATGTCGGGCATTTCCATGTCCATCAAAATAAGATCAGGAACTAAGCCATCATTTAATTTTCTAATTGCCGCTTTTCCTCCGCTTACTGCGGTAACCGTGGCGCCACTTTGTTTTAACATTTCAGTGGCGATTACTAGATTTATTTCGGTGTCATCAACCACTAAAATAGTAAGATCTCTAAGTTGAGATACAGAGTTCACTCCCGGTGTGAGCTTCTTTTCCGCTAAATTGCTATCGTCAATATCCTCCAGCAAGCTGCAAATTTGTTTGGGCGTAGCGGGTAAGCAAATTAGTCCGCGACCATGATCCGAATCCCACGCAGTCACTTCGCCGCTTTTGTGCGGTTTAGTTGCAATTAAGCGCGGCGCTGTTTTGCCTGGCAATAGCAAGGAGATTGTGTACTGAACGGTATCTGATTCAAGCATACCGGCATCAATAATCGCCGCTGAGAAGGTATTTCCCTCCTTAATTTCGACAAGTTCATTAATAAAATCGGCTTCCGAGTGCACTGTGACCACTGTAGCGCCAAAGTCATCGAGCATCTGTTGCAGATTATTACGATACAAACTATTGCTCTGAGCTAGCAAAATTCGATATCCGGATAAACTCATCGAGGTATAAGTTTTATTATCGAACGAGGTATAGGGCAATGAGAGAGAAAATTTAAATACGCTACCTTGGCCAAGCTGGCTATTAACAGATATCTCACCACCCATCATATTGATTAATCGCTGGCTGATTGAAAGACCCAAGCCGCTGCCACCAAACCGTCTACTGGTTGAATCTTCGGCTTGTTGAAAACTAGAAAATATTCTTCCTTGCATCGACTTTTCAATGCCAATGCCGGAATCTTCAACTGAAAATTCTAAAGTGCTATGCGTTAGTGATTTGTCGCATACCTTAACTCGGAGTATGACATGGCCTTCATTGGTGAACTTTATCGCGTTGCTAAGAAGATTCATTAGCACTTGCTTTAGGCGCAAATCGTCGCAGAAAAACAGTCCTGGCAATACAGAGGGTATGTCGAATAGTACGGCTATATTTTTTTCGCGACCGCTGCCAGCAATAATTGCAATCACTTCCTGCATTAGTAAATCTAGGTCTATATTGCGGGGCGCTAAATCTATTTTGTTTGCTTCAATCTTGGAATAATCAAGGATATCGTTTAGCAATAGCAGAAGTGAATTTGCAGCAGTAGCTGCGCGATTGACAAAGTTATTCTGGCGATCATTCAGTTCTGACTGCTGCAGTAGTTGAAGCATACCGAGAACGGCATTTAACGGTGTTCTAATATCGTGGCTCATATTGGCGAGAAAACTCGATTTTGCTGAGCTTGCAGATTCCGCTAATTCCTTGGCTTGGCGCAAGTTTCGCTCTAGCTCAACTTCTGATGTGATGTCGCGATTGAATCCCGCTACTTTAATAATACTGCCATCAACATCTCTTTCTAAAGCACCTCGCGCTTGAATATAGCGGATGTTACCGCTAGGTAGCGATAGACGGAATATCGGGTCATACTCTCCGAGCTCTGCTATCGCGTCGTGTAAACTTTTTTCTGCTGCCTCTACGTCTTCAGGATGTACCCGTGAACGCCAATGTTCGTAATTCAAGCCATTTTGATTTAATGCTGTGGGCCATTCATACAGCGCAAACATTTTGTCATTCCAGTCAAGGGAATTGTCTTCAAGCGTCCACGTCCACACCCCTAATTCTGCAACGGTAGTGGCTTGCAAAATCTTACTATTGGACGCTTCAATATCCCTTCTATGCTGGCTTTCCTTTGTGACATCGGTCGCGATGATCAAATAGCCAGAAGGGCTGTTTGCTTCGTTTAACATTGTACTAACAGCGACATTACCGACAAATATGGCATCGCCGTTTTTGCGGAAGCGCCACTCCCTGCGCTCATGGAGTTTTTCGGTGGCGAGATGAGTTAATACGCGAATATCATCATTACTATCGTGTAGGTCGATGCCAAGCTCTTTGCTTCTTAACTCTAGATCCTTTCTTAGAATAAAACTCTGGATAGAAGCCTTGTTTACAACCTCCTCCGAGCTATAGCCTAATAGGTTTTCTGCACCGGCATTAAAAAAGCGAATAACACCATCTAAATGTGTAGTTATAATGGCTACCCCCGAAGCGGAGTCCATTATATTTTGCAGCAAACTATTGAGCTCGGTTAACTCTGAGGTTCTACGTTTAACTTGTTCGTCTAACTTAATATTCAGCGCATTTATCGTTGCTGACTGCGCCTTTTGGACGGTGATATTTTTAACAAGCCAAGAATATCCTGTGGTGTTTGTACCACTAATGACAAAGGGAGATCGGGTAACGGCAACATCTATTGGTGTATCTGTTTTGCAGTACCACAGGGCGTCGTAGCTTATTGCGCTGTTTTCCGCAGTGCTCTCCTCGGATTGGGTGTCCATATTTTGAACACCGCTTTCTTTCACTAATGCAAAGAGCGATGCCCCAATCGCTTCACTGCGGCTAAACCCTAAGTTTTCTGTTGCGCCAAAATTCCAACTGTTAATTACGCCATTTAAGTCGGTACCAATTATGGTGTCGGCTGATGACTCTACGATTTTAGCCAGCTTTTCTTGTTCTTCAATAACTTGCTGCCGTATCTGCCGCTGAGCACTTAAAACGCCTAGTAAGGTGGCTAGTAGAAAGGAAATAATTGCGCCTAGCCCGAGTACTTTAGATCCAGGGAAGAGTGCTAAGCTGTCAATAAATGCGGGTTTAACTAATAGCTCTTGCTGCCATACGCGGCCAAAAACGCGTATGGTGCGTGTGTCTGTTAATTTGGGCTCAGGGGCGCTCTGTTCGCTTTCAAAGAAACGAGTAGGGCTTTCAGCGTCGGTAATATCAAAAAGTTGTAATGTAAAGTATTCCGCTTTTAATCTGAGGTCGGCAAGTACTTCATCCATAAGCAGGGGTGCGTAGCTCCATCCCACAAGATTTGCTATGCGCTGTTCCTCTGTTTCCGGCGTGCTGTAAGACGCATAGGCTGGCATTAAAATAAGAAACGAGCGTTGGGTTTTTCCCGATGCTTGGACAAGGGTTATCGGCCCTGTCAGACGAACTTCGCCAGATTGCATTGAGTCAATAGCGGCAACTCTGCGATTTGTTTCTGATGCGATGTCGAGGCCAACGGCCTCGCGGTTTCTTTCGACAGGCTCAATATACTGAATGACAAAACGATCGTCATCGTTCGTAGAAAGCTGCTTAATCTGAAAATTTGGCCAGCCATCTGCGCGCGCCGCTTCTAAAAAAGTCTGCTCTTGATCGGCGGGAACTCGGCGAATAAAACCAAATCCTCGCGCACCAGGAAACTCGTCTGGCACGTCGCGGGTTGCGCTATAGCGAGTAAACTTGTCTCTATCAATATCTGCGGCTAGCACCACTCCCCGCGCACCACGCAAGCCGTATTGATATAGTTCGACTCGCTCTTCTACGTAGGTCTTACTCGCCTTCGCGTAGCGGGCAACTTCATCGACAATGCGTTGCTTATTATGCTGCGATTGCTCGTAGGCGAGGAATGAAGAAATCGCTAGGCCGCTGACGAATAGTCCCCAGGACGGTATGTGACGAACTATATGATGTAGCGTTTTATTCAATGGTTTTTACTCGACTTATTAGCCACTTTTATTCGCATCTGGTTTTGGCAGCTTATGTATAAACTTCATTCTTATGGAAGCGGTTAGTTATGTCATTGTACAAGCACTTATAATATTAGGCATACAATGACTTTCTCGATACCCTTAGGTATCTATACTTACTTTATTAAAGATTGCTAGAAAAATCTGAGGTCAGATGTTTGCGGCTGTATCAAGAAGAGCTACTGTGCTCACTTGAACTTGGTATAACAAGTACGCGTGATAAGGGAGGACGTATGACAGATGTTCAATATCCTATTTTTGGGTCGTGTCAATGTGGCAGCGTGCGTTATCAATTACTATCGCCACCCATAAAGGTGATGGCCTGCCACTGCAAGGAGTGCCAAAAATTATCAACCAGCGCCTTTAGCCTTACCGCGCTAGTGTCGGCCGATTCGGTGGTGTTTGAGGGCGAGCTCAAGCAGTGGGAGCGTCTTGCGGAAAGTGGCAATAAAAACTACGCCAAATTCTGTCCAATCTGCGGAAATCGGATTTATCATTTTAATCCTGATCAGCCGGCCGTTATTAAGTTAAAAGCCGCTAATTTATCCGATACGCGAATTTTGCAGCCCGAGGCACATATTTGGGTAAGTCAAAAACAGGATTGGTTTCACATTCCCGATGGGGTGCCGCAGTATGACAAGCAGCCTTGATTGCTTAGCCCGCACGCTGCAGCCTGCCGTGTTCATATTGTTGATAGCGGCTGTCGCTGCTTGTAGCAATAAACAACTTTATGAAGCCAGTCATCAAAATCGCCTGCAAGAGTGCGAGAAGTTAGTTGCCTCACAGCGTCAATCGTGTCGTGAAGAGTACAGCGAATCTTATGATGAGTATCGCCGTCGCTTAGAAGTGGAAAAGCAGTCGCAGAAGTAAATGTGGGCTTTATAAATATCGGAGGCGGGCCTAGGGTGATGCGACATCATGTCGCATTGCTGAATACTCAAAACTTGATAATATACCCCGCTCTACTCAGAGCTGCGCGTGACCCTTGATCCACACCTCTTTTGCTCTCCATGAGTTTTGCTGCCTTTTGCCGTTTGTGATCGGATAATGTGATATGTCTAAGAAAGCCCCGCGTCGTCCTTCTTCACTTATTGGCTTCTTATTATGCTGGCATCCGCGTCTCGGTGGCGTGGTCGGGCTCGCCATTATTGCTTGGGGGCTAAGCGGCTTAGCGCACCCGATTATCTCTCGCATTCAACCCTCGGCGGCGGCGTATGTCTACAAGCTTGAGCCCTTTTCTAGCGCGGGTGTATTAACTGTTAGCGACGCTGCAGCGCGCGCGGGTTTGACCCAGTCGCTAAGTGCTGTACGTCTTTTGGCTTGGCAGGGCCGGCCATACTACCGCTTACAAACGGCGGCGGACGTGATCTGGGTAGACGCCCGCAGCGGTGTCGTGGCTGAGTATGCCGAGCGAGATTACGCGGAGTTTCTCGCCCGGCATTATGTGGGGGATCAAGATAGCGCCGTAAAATCGATGAGCTTACAAACAGAGTTCGATGAGGATTATGTGTTTGTAAATCGCCTGTTGCCGGTGTGGCGGGTTGAGTTTGAGCGCGATGATGGAATGCGGGTGTATGTAGACACCGCCAGCGATCGTCTCGGCACAATTGTAAACAACACCAAGGCTGCAAGCAGTGTGTTTTTTCGCAATGTGCATTCGTGGATTTTTATCAAAAACGACAGTCTTCGCCTTAGCCTCATGACTATTTGTCTTGTTGGCGGCGGTATTATTGCGCTGGCGGGAATACTGCAATACTTCCTGCAGTGGCGCGCTGGTCGCGGCTGGCGACAAGGTCGGCCGACGCTAAAATTTCATCGTGTACTGGGTGTTAGCGTCGCGTTAACGGCGGTGACCTTTACCGGCAGCGGTTTATATCACTTATGGCAAAAGCAATTTGTGCTGCAGCCTGAGATGGTAGCGGCGAAGTACTTTGACGCCGCGCAAATCAATGTGGGCTGGTCCACATTGAATCCAGAGATCGTGCAGGCAGACATGGTTGCGATTGGTGACGAAGCGTATTTTCGAACTTGGTACGGCGGTGGTTTACAGTATCGCAATGCACTTGATGGCGAGCTCTTGGCTGATGGTGAGCGCTTACATGCACTAGCCTTGGCGGCGCAATATATGCCAACAAACGCACCGGTCAAAGCGGTACGCGCGGTAGATTCCTTTAACGACGAATATGGTTTTGTGAATAAACGTCTGCCTGTTGTCGCGGTGGATTATGAGCGCAGTGATCATCTCAGCGTGTATGTTGAGCCCCGCAGTGGCGCCTTGGCCACCGTGGTGAGAGACGCTGATCGCTACGAAGGATTTAGCTTTGCCTTCCTGCATAAATGGAATTTTATTGATGGCCTTGGGCACACCGTACGAGACATCATTGCAGCCTGCTTTGCGGCTGGCATTGCGGCCACGTTTATACTCGGAATGACCTTGTTTTTGCGCCGCGCAAGGCGGCGGTAATAGCATAGTAGTCAGCAGCCAAAGCGATTCTTGTTAGATCGAGGTAGTGGCATCGGCCTCTGATTTAGTCTCTATTTTGACAATTTGCTCACCAGTTCGGCACAGCGGCCACAATAATTGCTCGGCGACCGTGGTGTCGGGCAGGTTTTCTACACCTATTTCGTCGGGATAGCGGCGGGTTATTTTTGCGCTGCCGAATAGCACATCCCAGAAAAATAGTAGATTGCCGTAGTTGCCTTTGTAGTGGGTGACACCGTCTTCCGCGTGTTTACCGTGGTGGGCCGAGTGGGTAGCGGGTGTGGAAATAACGCGTTCTACCAGCCACATCAATTGCGATATCACTGGAATCGTATAAAGCTTCTTATCCCAGCGTACATCGGAGTGAGCTCCGAAAATAACCGCCATTTTTACAACCACATAAACGACGTAGACCCAGCCTCCACCGAGATAAACCAATAGTCCAGAGAACCACAGCCCAGGCATTAGCAGGTAATAAAAGAGATTGTTGCGATATACCATACGAATCGACATGTATTCCGCGTTGTGGTGAGGGCGATGCAGCTTGTACAGCCAGGGCACCATATGAGAAAGCCGGTGCCACCAATATTGGCTCAAGTCGTCTAATACTAAAAACAGCCCGAGTACCAGCCACAGGGGTTGCGACACCAGAATGTCTTTGTACTGCGGCATCAGCAGTGCTCCAATAGCCATGCCGCCACCGAAGGCCAGAGGCTTTGTCACAAAAAGAAGACTCAGGGTGCTAACCGCTTCCACAGTGGCATCGCCGCGTTTTTGATTGGGCTTGTGCAAAATCCCGGTGAGTGTGGTCTCGAAAAGCACAAAGCCAAGGAAAATTATCGTGATCATCATTTCGGGTTGCATGGCAAGCCTCGCTATCGCTGTTCTCGTTATTGGTGATATTTGAGCAAGCACAGATTAGCAGCAAGTGCTAAGCTAGAATGCAAACTTTTATACATTTGGGTGCGAATGATTGATTTACTTCAACACGGATCGCCTAGCCTCATCGATCTGATTTCTGATGAGTTATGGCGTCAGCTTCAAGCCATTGGGACAGTTGAGCGCTACCAAGACGGCCAGATGATTCATTTGCGCGGCGATGAAAAACCCGGAATTACGGTGGTGCTTGACGGGCGCGTGATGATTGGCCTGCAGGGTTCGGAGGGCACGTTTCTAACAAGTTCTGTGATGGGTCGTGGTCAGTGCTTTGGGGAGTTCACACTGTTTGCTGGTTTGCCGCGCACACATGATATTAGCGCTATCGGCGAAACCCAGGTGCTGCAAATTAAGGGCAAGCCGTTTTTGGCCTTATTCAATGCGGAGCCGAGTCTGTCCCATGCGCTGCTTACCATCAATGTGTATCGCACCCATGGTTTGCTGGAGTTTCTTGACGACTTGCGACGCCTGTCATTACCCGTCCACGTCGCTAAGTTCCTGCTATCTATGTCTGAGTCGGCGAGTAATAAGAAAGAAATTCAATGCAATCAGGAAGTGCTGGCATTTAATTTTGGCGTGTCGCGAATTTCGATTGGCAAGGCGCTAAAAAAATTAGAAGCGACCGGGCTGATCGAGGTCGGCTACGGTAAGATAGCGATCACTGATCACCCTCAATTGCGGCGTTGGGTAGAGCAGCGCTGCCCGGTTTCTGCGCTCCGCGCGTCGCGTGTAAATTCGACATCGCAATGATGCGAATGCCCTGATTTCCCGGTAAAATCAGGCTTGCTACAGTACCTCTCCAACAATTGAAAGCGAGTTCCCTTGGCCAGAAAGACCATAGAATTACCTGACAGGCTTCCATTCAGCACCGAGTATGTGGTGTTGTATTCCGACGTGAATGTGGCTAATCACCTTGCTGCGGACCGCATCCCCGCTATTGCGATAGAAGGCCAGCTGCGTTTTATTATTGCCTTGGGTTACGAGCAAGCCACCGCCTTTGAGGAAGCCGGTCTCATCATGGCGCACTCAGAAATCTCCTACATTTCTGAAACCGACTACGGTGACCGGCTGCGGATTGATGTGGCGGCGGTCAATTTCACGGCCAAGAGTTTTGACCTAGTTTTTCGCTTGTTCAATTTGACTAAGAATATTGAAACCGCGCGACTGCGCAATACCATGCTATTTTTTGACTACGCCAGTAAATCCGTGTGTGATGTACCGGCCAGCTTTAAAGAAAAAGTGGCCGCAATCTAAGCTTTTGTCACGGATCTTGCGACCAATTGATCTACTTTCTTTTTAAGCTTCGTATGCTACAAATTACGGCTAGCCCTTTTGGCTGGCCAAATAACACTGCATTACTCAGCCGATGAACGGAATGTTTATGCGCAATATGATAAGAATACTACTGCTGAGTTTACTTTCAATTGGCGTCGGTGCGGACGAGCTTGAGCGTCTACCGAAATGGGAGTTGGGCTTGGGATTGGCTGCCGTCAATTTGCCGGATTACCCCGGAGCCGATCAGAGCCAAAGCTACGTATTGCCCTTCCCGTATATTATTTATCGCGGCGCTCGCTTAAAGGCCGGACGCGAAGGTTTGCGGGGCCTGTTGTTCGAAAGCAAGCGTTGGGATTTGGATATTTCGGCCGGCGGTAGTTTACCGGTGAACAGCGAAGACAATCGCGCCCGCGAAGGCATGAACGACCTGAGCGTTAGCCTTGAACTCGGGCCATCATTGCGATTGAAGTTTATCGACACTCCCGATCAAAAACTTCAGCTACGCCTAAATGTGCGCGCACTGTTGGCGGCCGATGATTTTCCCGCTCTCGATTATGAAGGCTGGTTATTTAATCCCGAGTTACGCTGGCGCAAGCATTACGGTGACAGCCTAATTCTTGGCGCGGGCATGCAATTGCGCTACGGCAGCAAAGCCTACCACGACTACTTTTACGGCGTGGCACCGCAATTTGCCACCGCAACCAGGCCAGTCTATCGCTCGGAACGTGGCTACAATAGCCTGGGTGTAAACGGTTTTGCGGCTTTGAAGCTCGACCAGAATTGGCGGGTGACAGCCAGTTTAGGCTACTACGATCTACAAGACGCGGTATTCAACGATAGCCCCCTATTTCGCAAAAATAGTGGCGCATATTTCGGCATTTCTCTATCTCGGATCTTATGGCGCTCAGAATCCACCGTCGGCCCAGCACGTATTGATGACATCGCCTTGTAGCGAAAACATAGGCTAAACCCTAGCATCGCAGCCGGTCTCAATGCTCAGCAGATTGCGGTACAATCTGCGTTTCATCTATTCTTGAGCCGCCCCATGCCCGATTCTGCTATTCATCTTTCTGCCGTCGTCATCGGTGGTGGTCCTGCAGGGCTGATGGTCGCAGAACAGCTAAGCAAAGCGGGAATAACTGTTGATCTATACGACGCGATGCACACAGTGGGACGCAAATTCCTGCGGGCCGGTATTGGCGGCTTAAATCTTACCCATAATGAAGGCTGGGATGACTTTGTTGGCCGCTTTGGCCACAAAGCTGCCGTGCTCAAGCCCGCGCTAGACGCCTTTAACGCCATCAACTTACGTAGTTGGGCGGCTGATCTAGGGGTCGATACCTTTGTTGGCAGCTCGGGGCGTGTTTTCCCCGTCGAGAAAAAGGCCGCTCCCCTTTTACGTCGTTGGCTGAGCCGTCTGCGTGAAAACAGAGTACGCATCCACAGCCGGCATCGCTGGCTGGGCTGGAACCAGCAAGATGAACTACTAATTCAAGGGCCAAGTAGCATACTAACCATAAACGCAGCGCTCACTTTTTTCGCCCTCGGCGGCGGTAGCTGGGCGGCGCTTGGTTCGAATGGGCACTGGCTACCCAAGTTCGCCGAGCGTGGAATAAGCTGTGTGAAATTTAGACCCAGTAATTGCGGATTTGAATACCCCTGGTCGGCGGATATGAAAAGCAATTTTAGTGGCACCCCGCTAAAGTCCATAGCCGTTAGCATCAAAGACCGTAACGGGGCTGAGTGGCGTCAGCGCGGTGACGCGGTTATCGCCGATTACGGTATTGAGGGTGGTCCTGTCTACGCCGTATCCGCCCCCATGCGTGACGCAATAGAACAGAAAGGCGAATGCACAATACACTGGGATCTCGATCCCGATCGCTCGCTGGAAAAATTACAGCAGGCGATAGCAAAGCGCAGAAGCAAGGACTCCCTCGCCAATGTGCTGCGAAAGCAGTGCGGGCTTAGTGGTAGCAAGCTGGCACTGTTTAAAGCCTTGACCAGCAAGGAACAAATGGCCGATATAGATGCGCTACCCGCTCTTATCAAACATCTTCCACAAACCTTTGGTGCTACTCGTGCCTTAGACGAGGCGATTAGTACCGACGGCGGAATTTGCTTTACGGCCTTAGATGATAAGCTGATGTTAAAGCAAATGCCGAATACCTATTGCGTAGGTGAAATGCTTGATTGGGAAGCGCCGACGGGAGGCTATTTACTGACAGCTTGTTTCGCGACGGCAGCGTGGGCGGCGAAGGCGGCAGTCGCTCGCAAAACGGTTTAAACATTTACGGAGGTGGCATGGCCATTATTGAATTTTCAAAAGAAGAAAAAGACATCATTATTGCGAAAGTACAGCGCTATTTTGAAGACGAGTTACATCAGGATATTGGCAAATTCGATGCAGAGTTTTTAACTGACTTCTTCTCTGAAGAAGTGGGGGCCTACTTTTATAACCGCGGTTTAAACGACGCAAAAATGGTGCTGGAAGATAAATTGGCGGATATCAGCGATGCACTTTATGACATTGAGAAGCCAACTAATTTTGTAAGATGAATTTTGAATTTTTTGTAGACTTTAAATAAGGGACTATTCCGTGGCGGCAATGGCATTACAAGATCTATTAAGTCTCAGCGGCCACTGTGTTGTACTCATGCCCAGCGACGCCAGTGCGCGACAGTGTCGCGACCGCATAGCGCGCTTGCGCGGCAGTCACGATCAAGCGTTTATCGAAACTGTCACAGTAGTGCCAGTAGATCAGTGGCTAGCGGAATTGTGGGATGCCACCTTCCCTTCTAAACAAGTTCTGCGCCCTATTCAGCTGCTGGCCCTGGCGCGGGACATCATTGAGAGCAGCGATTTTTATCCAGAAAATTGCCTGAATAGCATGGCAATTACCCGCCAGTTTGTAGATGCTTTTCAATTGCACGCCGAATACCAGCTCAGCGACGATGAAGACTACTATCGCTTCTCCACAGAGTATCAGGCGTTTTATCGCTGGCGTCAGCAGATGCAGCAACAATTGGATACGCAGTCGGCATTGAGTGGCCAGCAATTACCTGCGCATTTAGGTGAATTACTCGATGAGTCCGGTTTAGATTTGCCGGACCACATAGTGTTGCATGAAGGTTTGGATCTCAGTCCAGCAGTGCACGCGTTTATATATCGCTGTGCTGAAAAAACCTCGGTCTCCACCTTGGCTGAGATTCTTACTGCCGAGCTTCCGCCGAGATTTAGCGCTGCCCAGCAAATAGAGCAGGAGTGCCAGGCGGTTGCCGCGTGGTTGCGTGATAAGTTTGCCGCAGAGGCTAAACCAGAAAAGCCATTGCAGGACGCACTGTTCGCGATATTAGTGCCGGATATGAAACGCTATCGCGGCGTCTTGAATAGCGTTTTGCAGCGGCAATTTTATGCCGATGGATTATTTCCTAACGCAGAAAAAGAAGCGCGAGAACCCTGGCTATTTGAGTCCAGTGAAACTCTCCTATCCTATCCGCTGATCATGTCTGCCTGGGACTTAATATCGCTGAGTTCGCGGGCCTTACCGCTTGAGCAGCTCAGCCGAATTTTACGTTCACGCTTTGTGCGCGGCTGGCCGGAGTCGCGCAGTATTCGAGCGAGCTTAGACATTCGCTGGCGAGAGTATCTCAGCCCAGAAACCACTTTGCGCAATGCCCTAGGTCTTGCCCGCAGAATGGAAGCGGATGAGCCCAGTGTCAGTGATTTTTTGCATGATCTTGCGGCCATGCTCAATGTCATGCCCGCCCGTCAACTACCGTCGGCCTGGGTGAGATTTTTTGATCAATTGTTGCTCACGGCGGGCTGGCCCAATGCCAGTGATGACGATGTTGTCGTGCAGCAATGTCGGCGTGGCTTTAGTCAGGCGATGGATGTGTTCCGCGCCTTAGACCGGCAGCTAGGTGACATAAAACACGACACGGCGCTCGCTTGGCTACAGCATATTTTGAGTACCAAGCGTTTTTCTGTCAGCCGCGATTGGCCCTGTCCGGTACGCATCATGGAATACGATGACGCACTGGGTTTGAGTTTCGATGCGGTGTGGATAATGGGCTTGGATGACAATGCTCTGCCGCGTCGCGTTGAGCCCTCGGCGTTTTTACCTTTGGAACTACAGCAGCAGGCTAAATATCCTGACAGTGACCCCAGCCTTTGTCTGCAACGCGATCAGCGGTTGTTGGATAGTCTTCTGCGCTCTGGGCCGGAGGTGCACCTAAGTCACTGCCGTGAAAACGAAGTGGGTAGCCCGCTTGGGCCTTGTACTTTACTCGCCGGCTACGATGAAGATGAAACGTGGCTTGCTGAAAGTCAATTTGTTGCGCGGGGCGATATCGCGCTGCCAGCCATAGATACGGTGCGCGGCATTAAGCCTGAGCAGCGAGCGACGGTGCGCGGCGGCACAGGTTTGTTTAAAGAATATGCCAGCAGCCCTTTTTTCGCGTTTCTAAAATACCGCTTAAACTTGCGAGAATTTCCTGTACCGGCCGAGGGCTTGGATCATCGCGTGCAGGGTATTCTCATTCACGACACTATGCAGCATGTGTGGGAAACCCTAAAAACCAAAGCGGCACTGGACGCCTGCAGTACATTGCAGTTAGAGGCACTAGTCAGGGCGAGCTGTGAGCGCGCCCTTGAAAATCCTGAGTTAAGCGCGCTGCGGTTTGGCGAGTCTTTGTTAAGCATTGAAAAAGAGCGTGTTATCACTTTGGTGTGCGCGTGGATGAATAAAAACGAACGCCGTCGCCTGCAGGATTTTAAGGTGCTATCCACCGAGCAATTAACGGAAAGCGAATTAATGGGGATTCCGCTGCGAATCCGCATGGATCGCATCGACCAAATAGGCGACAAACGCTTAGTTATCGACTATAAAACCGGCACCATCGATGGCCGTTCTCTCAGTGTTGATAATTTAACGGAGCCACAGTTGCCGATCTATGTTTTGGCGCAAAATAATGCAGCACAGCAGCTAGACGGTGTGATGCTGGCGCAGCTTAAAAGTCCCGATGATTTAAAAATCCATATGCGCAGTAACTGGGCGAACAGTGTTTTAGCCAAAAAGCCTCATGCCAGCGATGTCGATACTGCAGAAAAATGGCAGGCAGAATTAGAGGCGTGGTCAAGCGCCTTACAAGAAATGGCAGAGGGTATTTTAGCGGGCAATATTGAGCACGACTTTAGTCAGAATCACAGTCGCGGGTTTAGCGCTTTCTTGCTGCCGCTGCTGCGAGATTTAAGTATTGAGGAGGATGCGCAATGAGCCAGTATCCTCGTCCCCCAGATCAAGATCAGCGCCAGCAGGCAGTTGATCCGCGCCACTCAGTTTTAGTTAGAGCGCCGGCCGGCTCCGGTAAAACCGGCGTGCTGTTATTGCGCTATTTACACTGCCTGTTGGCAGTTGAGCAACCAGAGACAGTGGTTGCCATTACGTTTACCAATAAGGCTGCTGGCGAAATAAAAGAGCGGGTAATGTCGGCTTTGCAAGACGGTACCAAGGCTCTGGTCAGCGCAGCGAATGGCGATGATATAGAGCCCGCCGGCAGTGGTTTTGAACACGATATTCGCGAAGCGGTATGTAAAGTCCTGGCCAAAGATGAGAAGAATCACTGGCACTTGTTAAAGAACAGTGCGCGCTTGCGCATCACGACCTTTGATAGTTTTTGTGGCAGTTTGGTTAGGCGTTTACCATTGTTGTCGGGCTTAGGGGCGGCAGTGCCGTTTACCGACGCCGACGCGCTGTATCGCGAGGCGATTCTGAGTTTGTTTCGCCAGTTAGACGAAAGTAGCTGCCCCCCTGCCCTCGCTACCGCGCTGCAAAAATTATTGGCCTACGGAAGTAACCGTATAGAAACCTTGCTGCCCTTGTTGTCGGCATTACTGTCCAAGCGGGATCAGTGGCTGCGAGACGTGATTAGCGGCGATCTCGACTTGATGGAAGCCGCCTTGGCAGACGAGGTGACATCGCAATTTGAACCCGCGTGGGCGTCGCTGCAAGACTTAAATATTCAACAATTGATCAGCGCATTTATGGCGTCGTCGTCGGCGAACGAAGATCACGCTTGGGCTGCAGATTTGCGCAGCGCCGGCGAATTGGATATTGCCGATTTTGATTTGGTGCAGCAATTAGCCAGCGCCATGCTCAGCGGTAAAGGGGAGTTGTATAAGCCCCGCTCCTTAAATTACGCGGGACTGAAAGCGGGCCAGCCGGGTACAGCGGAAGCCAAGAGTTGGCTAAAGGGCTTGGAAGACGAGGGCTTGTTTGATGAGGCATCGCAGGCCTTGGCGGCGATAGCCAGTTTGCCGCCACCGTATTTTCCTGACAGCAGCCGCGAATTAGTTGGCCATTTTAGAATCGCCCTCGCCTATTTACTGGCGCATTTGCGTCTGAGCTTTGAACACAAAGGCGGTGTCGATTTTGGCGAAATTGCCCAGCGAGCCATTACTGCGCTCAGTGCCGAGCACGGAGAAGCGGTGGGCGATGCCCTGTTAATTGAAGATCGCGTGCAGCATATTTTAGTTGATGAAATGCAGGACACCTCAGTCAGCCAAATTGAGTTGCTAGAAGCACTCTGCCAAGGCTGGGAAGAGGACGACGGTCGCAGCGTATTTTTCTGTGGTGATTTGCAACAGTCGATCTATGCGTTTCGCGGAAGCTTGGTCAGCCTGTTTGATGAGTTGCAGCAGCGCGGTAGTTTTGCTGGCAAGACCTTGCTGCCCTTGCAGTTGAAAGCAAACTTTAGATCGTCGCCCGACCTGGTTAATTGGGTAAATGATTGCTTTAAAATATTGTTCACCGACCGCGGCCGATACTATGAGGCGGCACTTCCCCAGCGAGACAATGCCGGCAAGGTTGTCATTCACCCGCAGGTGCTGGGTCAAAAAGTAGAAGCCAAATTGACTGCCGGTCAGGCGGAAGCGCAAGACATTGTAGAATTAATACAGCAGGTTCAAACCCGCGATAGCATTGCGGGTAGCACCTCGTCGGTAGCGATATTGGTTCGTAATCGCGGCCACCTAAAACATATTGTCCCAGCCTTAAAAACGGCTGGAATAACCTTTTCTGGTCAAGATATTGATAGCTTGACCACTACCCCCGCGGTCATGGATTTTATGGGTCTGCTCCGCGCCTTGTGGCACGAGGCCGACAGCGTGGCGTGGGCGCGGGTGCTGCGCGCCCCGTTTGTGGGCTTGAGTTGGGATGATCTTCTCTCGCTGCGCGAGGCCGGTGGCTTGCTTCGCGATACCCTGATGAATTTTGAGACCTGCGCGCCAATAAGCGAGGACGGTAAGCGAGCACTCACCCATCTTCGGGATACTATTAATTGGTTGGAGTCTTGTCCGCAGAGCCGTGACTTGCGCTGGGCGCTGCGCAGTGCCTGGCATTTACTGGGTGGTCCAGCTTGTATTGAGCCACATCAGCAGGGTGATATTGATCGGGTATTGGCCTTGCTTGACGAATACGCTCCGGCGGGATTGTTAGAGGATATTCGCGCTTTGGAGCGCGCCCTCGAAAGACTTTACGCGACACCGCCGACTAGCAATATTGAGTTGATGACCATTCACAAATCCAAGGGCTTGGAATTTGATGTGGTGATCTTGCCGGGCACCGGTGCCGCAGGTCGCAATGCCGACCGCGAGCTGCTCGCTTGGCAGTGGATTCGCGGCCACATGATATTTGCACCCAAGCCGCAAAGTTCGGGAGCGGATCCCGCGGCGGAAAAGCTATATAGCTATATGAGCGAGCGTCAGGCCCGCGCCTTAGATGAAGAAATTGACCGCTTAATCTATGTGGCTCTCACCCGTGCCAAAAGTGAGCTGCATGTGTTCGGGCAGGCGAAAATGAATAGCAAGGGAGATGTGGCGGCAACGTCCGGCAGCGTCTTGCATCGCCTGTGGGATAGTGTCGGCGACGATTTTGAACGCTGCGACATTATCGAGACAGATGACGCGATTGCGCCGCTGCGGGTGCCAATGGCACCTCGTCTGCGGAATTTGCAGCGTGTAAGCGAGCCGGTTTGGCAGCCGCCGATGCCGCCGGAGTCGCCCTTGCAGCGCGCCCAGCGTCAAACTGAAAATGCGGTATTAGAAGATAATATTGAAGATCGCGCCGTGGGTATTGTGTTTCACGAGCTGATGGAGCGGCTGGGACGGAGAAATGACCGCGACCAATGGGTTGCAGACCACGATCGTTTGCAGCGTGGTGTGACTCAGCGCCTGCGCCATCACTGCCATCCTGAGCCCGGTCTTGATGAGAGTGTTGCGCGGGTAATGAGCTTGGTCAGCAATACCTTAAATTGTGAGAAAGGTCAGTGGATTCTGTCCAGCTATCAGTGGCAGGCCAGTGAGCAGACCATTCGCCGCATGATAGGTGGGCAGTGGCAGACCTTGATTTTGGATCGGGTTTTTATTGATCAGAACCGCTGTTGGATCGTCGATTACAAGACGGCCACCGCAAAAGGCAATGTAAAGCGCTTTTTCGAAGAGCAAGCTGAGCGATATCAAACAAAAATGCGTATTTATCAGCAAGCTTTGTACGCAACTGGGGTAGAATGCGCGATTGCGACGGCCTTGTATTTTCCCGCCCACCAGCATTTATTGGTTTTGGATGAAGCCTAAGTTGTCTAGACTTGGTATGGCGGTGCCTTGCTCGTGAAACAATATAATATATTTGGCTTGTTTGAGCCGATTTTAGGAATAACTTTGTAAATGAAACACCTGCTTGGCTTTACACTCATATCGATGCTGCTAATGGGCTGCTCGCAATTCAAGACGACCAAGGTAATTGCACCTGTAAATTTACAAAAACCTGTGCAGCTTGAAGAAGACCAGCAGCTAGATGAACCCAGCGATGTAGAAAAGCTGGCGACTAGTGAGTCGCGGAAGATGTTACTGGGCAAATGGTATGGCATTCGCAAAACCGCCGACGGTGGCCAAAAAGAATGGCTGACTGAGCGTTCAGCCGATGGTACATACCGTGTTGATTTCCGCTTTGTGGCGGCCGATGGCACTGCGCGCTCGCAGTCAGAGGTTGGTTTTTGGGGCGTGTCTGGCGATATCTATTTTCGTATTTTCCGTGGCTGGGTTACCGTTGAAGGCATGAAACCAGCCGATCCAACCGTGGCCGAGCACTACGACGCATATAAAATCGAAGGCCTGGACGATAGCTACTTCAATTATGTGCATAAGTCGCGCGGCCAGCAGTACACGGTAAGGAAAATGCCAGGTGATTTTCGTTTGCCGATCACGGTTAAAAACCAGGAAACCGAGCCTCTTACCTTTAGCTATTAATCAGTTCGTTAACTCGTTCTGGGCGCCTGCCACGAGGTGGCGGCGCTAATCTTATCATCGTCAAATACACCAAGGCGGCGCGCCCTCTTCGCCCATAGCTCGCGGGCCAGCGCCTGCATATCAATAGCGGTGTCGGTTTCGTCTACAATTTCCATGCCTAGCATGGTTTCCACTAAATCTTCCATCGTCACCAGGCCCATTACACTGCCGTATTCATTTACAACCAAGGCAATTTGCAGGCGCATTTCGGTGAGGTTTTTAAGCAGCTCTGGTGTCGGCAGTGTTTCGGGAACAACGAATAGCTCGCGACGCAAACTGCTTAGTGGCGCGTCTGCGGAGCGGGACATGGCAAGCATAAGCTCATCTTTGCGGACGAAGCCGGTGATATTGTCGGGATCATCGGCGTAAACCGGGATTCTAGAAAAAAGAATGACGTCGTTGCCCTCCACCACTTCTCTAACACTCGCGGTTTCTGGGACGCTAAAAATGACTAATCGCGGCGTCATTACATCGCGTGCTTGCAGCGATCGAAAACGAATTAAACTGGCGACCGCTAAGGATTCTTCCTTGTCCAAGATACCTTCGCTGACGGCAACTTCTGCTAAGGCGACAAACTCTTCGCGACTGATAGAGTGTGCCCCTGCCCCGCGCGACATTAAGCGCGTCAGCACCTGTGCCATTGCCACCAATGGGGACATTGCCCACATGATAAATCGCAAAATAATCGCACATGGCGGCGACAATTGACGCCAGAATAAGGCGCCAAGAGTTTTTGGAATGATTTCAGACACGAAGAGAATTAATAGGGTGAGCACCGCCGAAATAAGCCCAAAATAGGCCTCGCCAAACAGCGCTGTTGCCTGCGCCCCTGCCCCTGCCGCGCCCACTGTGTGGGCGATCGTATTGAGACTTAAAATGGCGGCGAGCGGTCGGTCTATGTCGGTTTTATAAACGCGCCACAGTTTGCCGTTGCGATGGCCGCGCTCCTCTTCTGCGGCAATATACGACGGTGTAACGCTGAGTAGGACAGCTTCTAGTACAGAGCATAAAAAAGAAACGCCTAAGGCGATGGCAACATAAATCAGCAGTAAGAGCATAGCGGAGTCGGTTTAAAAGTGTAGGGATGATTGCCGCATTGCCGGCGCATAAAGTCAAGCACTGTTGGCGCATAGGCATCGAGCGGAGCATCTCCCTATATAGTCCAGTTCGGTGTGCCACCCTCTTCCGATTTTGCATTTTGGGCAAGAATTTTTTTAACGCCAAGGTGGTGAGATAGAAAAATTTCACCACTTAAATGCTTTATAAAATCTGTTGTTAAAAGTATGTCACTTACCGGCCCCTTTACTTCAGATAAATGCAGCTTAATTCCACTGTCACTTAATCGCTGGTTGATGGATTCCAGTGCGTCTAAAGCGCTAAGGTCAATTTCATTTACTGCGGTACACATTAAAATAACATGGTGTATGGCAGGATTTTTTCCAACAAGTTCGTAAATTTTATCTTCAATAAATCCGGCGTTGGCGAAATACAAACTTTCATCAACTCGCAGAGATAGAATTTCACTGTGGGTGATTACTTTGTGGCGATTCACATTGCGATAGTGTTCTGTACCGGGAACTTCGCCCACGACCGCCATATGTGGTGTCGAGGTTTTATATAAATGTAAGGCAAGAGACGCAAACACACCGCAGGCAACGCCGCTTTCTACGCCGGCAAGCAGGGTGACCAATAAGGTTGTGAGTACCGCTATAAAATCGCTGCGAGCGTAGCCCCAGCTGCGTTTTAAAATAGAAAAATCGACCAGCGATAACACCGCAACAATAATGGTTGCGGCCAAGGTTGCTGTGGGTAAATAGGCGAGATAAGGGGTGAAAAACAAGGCGGCCATGCCAATGCCGACAGCGGTAAATATGCCGGCGGCGGGGGTCACGGCGCCAGCATCATAGTTAACAACTGAGCGTGCAAAGCCGCCAGTAACAGGGTAACCACCGGAAAAGGCCGCAGTAACATTGGCCGCGCCCAAGCCAATAAGCTCTTGGTTTGGTGAAATTTTTTGACGACGCTTGGCTGCGAGGGTGTGGCCAATAGATATAGATTCCACGAAGCCAATGATTGAAATAAAAATAGCGGAGACGATTAATTCTCGCCACGCGCTGTGGTTGATATTGGGTATCTGTAAGGTCGGTAAACCGCTTGGTATTTCGCCAACAAGCTTAACGCCATGCTGGCCGAGATCAAAAGTGTAAGCTACCGCGCTGGTCGCAATAATACCGATGACTGGCCCAGTTTTAGATAGCATTCCTGCCGCTTTGTCGCTCAGCCCGGTGCGTATTAACAGCGGCTTTAAACCGCTTCTTACCCAAAATAAAAATATCAATACCGGCAGGCCAACGGCAAGGGTGTAGAGATTGGTATTTGCAATTTCACTGAGTAATGCCGTTATTAAATGAAATAAATTCTCGCCCGATGCACTTATACCTAAAATATGTTTTAACTGACTTACGGCAATAATTATTCCCGATGCGGTTATGAAGCCAGCGATGACGGGGTGGGATAAAAAATTTGCTAAAAAGCCCATACGAAAGATACCCATACCCAGCAGGAATAGGCCGGAAAATAGTGCTAATAATAGCGCGGCTTCAATATAGCTGACGCTGCCCTGAGCCGCGATATGGCTTATCGCAGAGGCCGTCATCAGTGACACCACCGCGACGGGGCCGACGGATAGGGTGCGGCTGGTGCCAAAAATTGCGTAGGCTAGCAAGGGCAGCATACTCGCATACAAGCCCATTTCCGGAGGCAGTCCCGCTAGCAGCGCATAGGCCAAAGATTGGGGAATGAGCATGATGGTGACGATAACCGCCGCTAACAGATCGCTAATCAAGGTGTCACGTTGATAGTCCGCGACCCACGTTAGAATCGGAAAGTAGGATTTAATCGTTTTTATTTTCAAGTTTATATTTCCTAGGCTTCATCGCTCATTACTGGGTTTACCAACCACTCTTTACCTTTGAGCATACCGCGCCAGTAAACGGGCGGTAGTAGTTTTTCTTTTAAAAACCACGCCGCGCGTGTTGGTTTGGTGCCGTCAATGATCCATTTCGGAAAACTCGGTAAAAGTGTGCCGCCGTATCCGAATTCAGCCAATACAATTTTGCCGCGCTCTACCGTTAGCGGGCAGGAGCCGTAGCCATTGTATTTCGCGACGAGGTGGTCACCTTTGATGTCGGCAATAATATTAGCAGCCACAATTGGTGCTTGTACCCGTGCTGCGGCAGCGGTTTTGGCATTGGGGGTATTGGCTACGTCGCCCAGCGACCAAATATTGCTATAGCGCTTGTGGCGAAGGGTATATTGATCTACATCTACCCAGCCGGCCTCATCCACCAGTGGGCTGTTGCGGATAAAGTCGGGCGCCGTTTGCGGCGGGCACACGTGGATCACATCAAATTCACGGCTAATAATTTCGGTGCTGCCATCGCCTGTGGTGGTTTCAAAGTAAGCGGTTTTTTTGTCGCCGTCGATACGCACCAGTTTGTGATTAAATTTTAATTCGGTCTGGTATTTTTTGACGTACTCCATCAATGCCGGGACGTAGTCGGCCACGCCAAAAAGCACGGCGCCAGCGTTATAAAATTCGATATTAATATTTTTTATGTTTTGATTTTTGAACCAGTAGTCGCCAGACAAATACATGGCTTTTTGTGGCGCCCCCGCACATTTAATCGGCATGGGTGGCTGGGTAAATAAGGCGCGCCCCCCTTTTAAGTTGCGGACCAAATCCCATGTGTAAGGCGCAAGGTCATAGCGGTAATTAGAGGTGACGCCATTACGCCCCAGGGTTTCGCTGAGACCTTCGATTCCAGCCCAATTTAGTTTTATACCGGCGGCAACCACGAGGCGCTGATATTTAATGAGTCGGCAGCCTTCAAGGATAACGGTGTTACTGTCCGGGTCGAAGGCAGCGACCGCGGCCTTTATCCAATCGGCGCCTCTGGGTATCAGCGATGCCATATCGCGCATGGTTTGCTCAGGCGTAAATATCCCAGCGCCAACCAAGGTCCAGCCGGGTTGGTAATAGTGTTTGTCGGCCGGATCTATAATCGCTATTGATAGTGCTTTGTTTCTGGCTAGCAAGCTGGCAGCCGTCGAGATACCCGCTGCGCCGCCTCCAACGATAAGCACATCGTAGCTTTTCAGCGCTTGCATTTCGCCGCTTTTGCCAGCAATTCGAGCGGCTACTCCGCTCATGTCGTAACCCGCTTCTTTGGCCGTGGCAACAATATCGGCCAGCGGTAGCTGCTTGGCTTGGTTCAGCGCCCACAGGGTAGTGGAACGCATACCGCTGCGGCAGTAGGCGTGAATAGGACCGTCTTGCTGAAGTAATTTGCCAAAGGCGGTGGCGTCATCATCGCTCACCTTACCGGTGACCACTGGTAGGTAGTGACATTGAATATTGTGTTCCTCGGCGGCTTTTGCTATTTCAGAAAATAGCGGCTGATCCGGGCCTTCGCCGTCTGGGCGATTGCAGATAATGGTCCGAACTCCCCGTATGGCAAGCTCGCTAATATCACTGGCAAGCAGTTGATCGGAAACGCTTATATTTGCATTTAATTCTTTAATGTTCATCGTAATTCCCTGACCATTTGGGTGGGTGGTTTAGAGCAGGTTTAGCGGCAGCTTAAGGTAGACCACCTCATTGGTGTCGGCCTTGGGTAAATGGCCTGCGCGCATATTTACCTGCAGGGATGGCAAAATCAGTCTGGGCATACCTAGGGTTGCGTCGCGCTTTTCACGCATGGCAACAAAGTCACTTTCGCTAATACCCTGGTGAACATGAATATTATGTTCGCGCTCTTGCTTGACGGTGGTCTGGTACTCAACGTCACGATCATTCGGCATGTAGTCGTGACACATGAAGAGACGAAGATCGTCAGGTAAGGACAGAATGCGTTGAATGGACTGGTATAAGGTTTTGGCGTTGCCACCGGGAAAGTCTGCGCGCGCGCTACCGCCGTCGGGCATAAACAAGGTATCGCCTACAAAACCCGCGTCGCCCATGATGTGGGTCATACACGCCGGTGTATGGCCGGGGGTGTGCAGGGCGTGGCAGCGCATTTTGCCAACAAAGTATTGGTCGCCATCGTTAAATAGTTGATCGAACTGGGAGCCGTCGCGGCAGAAGTCGGTGCCCTCGTTAAAGATTTTGCCAAAGGTGGTTTGCACTGTGGTGATCTCGGCGCCAATGCCAATTTTGCCGCCCAATTTCTCTTGAATATAGGGCGCGGCAGACAGGTGGTCGGCGTGGACATGAGTTTCAATAATCCATTGCAGCTCAAGATCGTGGTTGCGGATATATTCAATTATTTTATCTGCGCCATTCAGGCTGAGTCGGCCTGCGGCGTAGTCAATTTCCATTACCGAATCGACCACCGCACACGCATTTGATGCCGGATCTTTTACCACGTAGGTAAAGGTGTTGGTGGGTTCGTCAAAAAAGGCCAGCACGTCAGGTGTGACGCTCATGTCGGCTTTAAAAGGTAGTGTGTTCATTATAAATATCCTATTAAGTTCATTCGTAAGACAGCGCGGTCGCTTTGCCATGAAATATTCGATAGACAAAAAAGGTGTAAAACAAAATGACGGGTAGGGTGATTACTACGCCGACCAAGGTAAATTGCAGCGATTTCACTGAGGCGGCGGACTCCCATATTGTGAGGCCACCAATAACGATGTCAGGGAAAATACTGTAGGCCAGTCCTAAGCTCGCCATTAAGCAGATAGCGACGGTGCAGGCAAAGATCAGCCAGCTATAGCCTTGGTTGAGCACGGTCGGTTTGTTTAACGCCATTACGATGACGCCATAGCAAAATACACAGACCATTGGGATCGGCATTAAGTACAGGGCGTTAGGCAGGGTAAACCATTTCTCGGCAATGCTACTGCTCACCATCGGAGTGGCGATAGACACCATAAAAAGCCCTAAACCCATTGGCCAGATTGCCATGCGCGCCCAGCCGATGGCTTTATTGCGCAAATCGCCGTCGGTTTTCATCAGTAGCCAGCCGCAGCCTAAGATTAGGTAGAGGGCGGGTAGGGTCATGGCGATGAGGGCGGAGAATAATAGGCTGGTGGTGGAGCTTTGCAGACCGGTGATGTAGGCGCCGAGCATCCAACCTTGGGCGACCGATGCAATCAGGGAGCCGCCGAAAAATGCCTTATTCCATAGGCCGCGACGGTGGTCGCCCGCCTTTACCCGTAAATCAAAGGCGACGCCGCGCAGAATTAAACCCATTAACATGAGGGTCACGGGTAGATATAAGCTGGTGAGAATAATGCCGTGGGCAACGGGGAAGGCGATCAGTAGCACGCCAATACCCAGTACGATCCATGTTTCGTTGGCGTCCCAGAACGGCCCAATGGAGGCGATCATCATGTCCTTTTCCGCTTCGTCAGCCAGCGGTACAAGCAGACCGACGCCAAGATCGTAGCCGTCGAGGATGACGTAGATCAGCAGAGCGAGGCCCATGATGCCCATGTAAATGATTGGTAGCCAATATTCCATTGCTCAGGCCTCCTTGTTTGTAGTTTGGGGTGCGCTCACTGCTGTGAGGCTAAGAGACGCAGCGGGTTTGCGTGACAGGTTGAGCAGGGCGCCAATATAAGAGGCCAGCAAAAAGCCATACAGCAAGATATAGCCGATCAAGGTGCCGCCGACGGTGGCGCTGCTGTGGTCTGCTACCACGTCTTGCACCTTGAGCACGCCGCTCACAATCCAGGGCTGGCGACCAATCTCGGTAACATACCAGCCTGCTAAAACGGCGACCCAGCCTGAAAAGGTCATGGCTGAGAGGGCATATAGCAGCGGTTTTGTTGGGGTTTTGTTATTTCGCAGCTGCCAAGCCGCCCACCACGACACCAGCAGCATCAAGCCGCCTACCGCCAGCATCACGCGAAACGACCAAAACACGATGGCGACGGGGGGATGCTCGCCTTCAAATTCGTTGAGACCTTTTACTTCGCCCATGGGGTCGTGGGTAAGAATGAAGCTTGCCGCGTAGGGCACTTCAATCGCGTAGCGGTTGCTGCGAGTGTTTTCATCGGGGAGTGCAAAAATCGTGAAGGGCGCGCCTTTCTCGGTTTCCCACACCGCTTCCATAGCGGCGATTTTGGCGGGCTGATGCTCCAAGGTATTCAAGCCGTGAAAGTCGCCGACCAGTATTTGAATAGGGGCGAGTACGGCGGCCATCATCACGCCTGTTTTCATTACCTTCCAAGTGGCGGGGCCGTCGACATTGCGCAGCGCCCGCCAAGCGCTCACACCTGCAATCACAAAGGCAGAGGTCAGCAGGCAGGCAATAAGCATGTGGAAAAAGCGGTAGGGAAACGATGGGTTGAAGATCACCTCCATCCAGCTGTCTACCATTACCACTCCGTTTTCTAGGTAATAGCCAGTGGGGGTTTGCATCCACGAGTTAAGGCTGAGGATCCAGAATGCCGACAAGGTTGTGCCAAAGGCGACCAGAAATGAGCTGATTAAATGCATGCGGTTAGACACGCGGTCTTTGCCGAATAACATAATGCCGAGGAATGAGGCTTCTAGGAAAAACGCGCTGAGCACTTCGTAGCCCAGCAGGGGGCCGGCCACATTGCCGGCTTTTTCCATAAAGCCTGGCCAGTTGGTGCCGAACTGAAAGCTCATGGTAATGCCAGATACCACCCCCATCGCGAAGGTCAGGGCAAAGATCTTTACCCAAAACAGGTAGGCGTACTCCCACGCTTGGTCGCCGGTTTGGGTGAAGCGCAAACGAAAGAACAACAGAACCCAGGCCAGGCCAATGGAGATGGCGGGGAATAAAATATGAAAGCTTATATTGGTCGCAAATTGGATGCGGGCCAAAATGAAGGGGTCGAAATCCATATTGATCATCCTAATGTGAGTTGCGCATTTGCTTTCGATTCATCCGCTGGCTGTCGCAATCTTCGCCTGTGGTACTTACCACCATAGAGCAATGCACATGCCATGCATGTAGTACTTGTGGCTATGTGCAGTAAGTCATTGGTTTGTATATAGTATTTTATAAATCCGAAGAGCCTTGCCTCGTTTGCGCTGGTAAAACCTTCGCTTAATTGTCATTATTGACAACAATAAATGACAGAAATGACAATGCCATGCAGCTCATAGCAAAAGACTCAGATAAAAACGTTGCCTATATGCTCGATGGTTTCGACTACCCAGCCATATTGGTGTCTGCCGATTACAGAATACTGGCAACGAATGAGCTATACCGTTCAACATTTGGTGAAATTGATGTCGCCAAGGAGGCGCGCTGCTATCAAGTCTCCCATGGCTATCAGGTGCCCTGTGATCAGGCGGGAGAAAGTTGTCCCTTACTTGCCTGCAAAAGCTCTGGCAGCAAGGAGCGAGTGCTACACGTTCACACGACGCCACGAGGCAAGGAGCATGTCGATGTAGAAATGCTGCCAATTCACGGTGAAGACGGCGAACTGAAGTATTTTGTCGAAATTCTAAAGCCGGTTCATATCGCCAGTGCAGAGCTGAGCACCCAAAATATGGTTGGCCGCAGTCCGGCTTTTAACGCCCTGGTTGAAATGATTAATTTGGTGGCAAGCAGAGATACTTCGGTACTACTAATGGGGGAGTCAGGTACGGGAAAAGAATTAGCGGCTAAAGCCATTCATGAGGCCAGTAGTCGCAGTACAAGACCCATGATCACCGTTGAGTGCGCGGGATTGACGGAAACCCTGTTTGAAAGTGAGTTGTTTGGCCACGTTAAAGGCGCGTTTACCGGTGCAACATCGAATAAGCGCGGACTATTAGAAAGCGCCGAGGGTGGCACCTTATTTCTGGACGAAATTGGTGATGTACCCTTGGGTATGCAGGTGAAATTACTGCGCTTAATTGAAACGGGTAGCTACCGAGCGGTGGGTAGCACCGAGCTTAAACGCGCAAATTTTCGCTTGATATGCGCCACTCATAAAAATTTATCTAACAATGTAGCCAGTGGCGAATTTCGTGAAGACCTTTACTATCGAATTAATGCTTTCCCAATTGTCTTGCCCCCGTTGCGCGAGCGTGGCGACGACATCGCATTGATTGCAAAATCGATACTCGAAAAATTCAGCAAAAAAGATATGTATCGACTGACCGAGTCGGCGATCAAACTACTAGAAAAATGCTATTTTGCGGGAAATGTTCGCGAACTTCGTAATGTGCTCGAGCGCGCAATTATTTTTGCGCATTCGAATATTATCGATGTGAAAATACTGGGGCGGTGCATGCTAGATGTTCGTCCGCATAATGATAAGAACGAAGACAAGTGGCAAGATTTAAAATCTAGAGAGTTGCAGTATTTGAATGAACTATTAGCGTTTTGCGATGGCGATAAAGCGCGGGCTGCGCATATAGCGGGTATTAGTCTGCGGTCGTTCTACAGAAAGTTCGGCGTCGTAAGGTAGCTTGGTAATGAGCGCGACGGTCGACGATATTTGGTATAGCGGTAATTTTAGTGATGCCGTGCTGGCCGATCCAGCTTTGGGCCGAATAGATGCGCAGGCTAGTGCTTTATTTTTCTCCCCTGGCAGCGCGGATGCCGGTGGGTGTGGTGTGCTAAACCGACTAAATAGGATTTGAGTTTACTCGTTGGTCATGGGTCATCGTGGTCATTCCGGTTTCCTGAGTCCTAGCCGGCGTTCGGTTTATATCGAGCCGCGACATTGACCATATTAAAAGCCGGTGACTATACTCAGGTCTCATCTCGGCATAAGCGTAAAATAATGGACGATAAAACAGTAATACGCAGCTTTGGCGTCACCGACATTGGCAGGGTGCGCAGTCACAACGAAGACGCAATATGCGTAGCCGAAGATCAAGGGTATGTATTAGTGGCCGACGGAATGGGTGGCCACAACGCGGGTGAAGTGGCCAGTGCCTTGGCAATAGAAGGCTTTACCCAGTTTTTAGCAGCGGATCACGACGGCGACGACTCGGTTGCGGAAATATCTGAGTTTTCCGGGCAAACCATCGCCCTGCGAAATGCGGTGCAGGCGGCAAACGCCATCATTTTCGGAGACGCTCAGCGCAATCCGGAGCGCCAAGGCATGGGCACCACCTTGGTATCAGCGAGTTTTAACGGCAGCTGTCTCGCGGTAGCCCATGTTGGAGACTCCCGCCTGTATCGATTCAGAGACGGCTTTTTAGATCAGCTCACGACCGACCACACCTTGGTTCAAGAAATGATCGATCGCAAAGTGTATTCCGAAGAAGACGCGCGAAACTCCCGCAATAAAAATGTGATTACCCGCGCTTTGGGCCTTGCTGATATTGTTGAGGTCGATCTTTTGGAATCCCTCTTGCGTGCTGGTGACCTGTATTTGCTGTGCTCCGATGGCCTGACAGGCATGGTTGAGGATGCTGAGATCGCAGATGTTTTAGCTAGCTGCCAAGCTGATCCGGAAGCAGCCGCCAAGCAATTATTGAAAATGGCGAATAATTCCGGCGGCAATGATAATATTTCGATTATTGTAGTGTGTGTAGATAAAGTAGTCGCTGGGCAGGAAAGCTCTTCAGAGGAAGAGCTAGACTGGTTTGATTAAAGGGTTAATAGGCAAGGGCATCTCTGATTAATCCGCTGAGACATTACCGAATTAATTAGAGTTGCCCTAGATCGATACGCTGCCGTGCCTCATTAAGGGAACGCAGGTCAAAGACGGATAAGGATTATGGCTAAACTGGTTCTCAGCTTTCAGGGTAGAGTACTTGAGGATTTTCCCTTAAATAAGGAGAGAATCTCTCTTGGTCGTGCCCCCGACAATGATATTTGTATAGAAAATTTGGCGGTAAGTGGCCGCCATGCCGCCGTTGAAACGGTACTTAAAGATTGCTTTCTAGTTGATTTGGGCAGTACCAACGGAACCTTAGTTAACGGTACGGCGATCACTCGCCACCAGCTTCGCAATGGTGACTACATCACAATTGGTAAGCATTCACTTACCTTTCACAGCGAATCCTTTGGCGGCGGCGAAGCCGAGGTCGAAAAGACGATTGCGATGCGGCCAAGCAGTAAGCGCGCCGAGCCAGCACCGGTAGCGATGATTGCTAAGCTGCAGGTACAGAATGGCGGTTCGGCGGGTCGTGAGATGACCTTGAATAAGCCGCTAACCAAATTGGGTAAGGTGGGTTTCCAGGTAGCGGCAATTAGTCGTCGACAGCAAGACTATTATCTCGAGCATATTGAAGGTGTAGATGGCCGGACGCCGAAGTTGAATGGTGTCGAGATTGGTCTACAACCTCGCCAACTCAGCGCTGGCGATGTGATTGAAATTGCCGGTACGCAATTAAAGTTTGTATTGGTAGAGGCGCCGCCAGAAGTTTAAGCGCCGCTTGTCTAGGGCCTAACTACAAAAGGCACGACGTAATCGTCGTGCCTTTTTCATTTGTGGCAGGTGGGGTGATTGGCAATATCGCACCGCTATCCAGATCGGGGAAAGCAGTTCGTAGCTTGGGTTGAGGAACGACAAGCTTTTAAGCTGGGCGCCGATTCGGGCGCCCCGAAGGGGTTTATCAAACCCAACATGGCGGGGTGGGATGCTCTACCATGTTGGGTATGACTCGGCGCACCGCACCTCGGCCTGACGGCCAGCAGAGCTGCTCAAATTTGTTCCATACAAATTTGTCGCTACCGCTCCACCCAACCTACAGCGTCACACGTCATTTACAGTTCGTAGGTTGGGTTGAGGAACGAAACCCAACATGGTGGGGTGGGATGCTCTACCATGTTGGGTATGACTCGGCGCACCGCACCTCGGTCTAACGGCCAGCAGAGCTGCTCAAATCCAACCTACAGCGTCGCACGTCATTTACAGGTTGAGGAACGACAAGCTTTTAAGCTGGACGCCGATTCGGGCGCCCCGAAGGGGTTTATCAAACCCAACATCGAGGGATGTTTTACCATCGCTATATTTATTGCGGGCATGCCCCCAGGGCGGGATGGCATATATGTGTCTGAATTTGTTTCTGGCGCTGTTCGTAGAGCTCAGCCATGCAAAGGTGATATTGCATTCCGGCCATGCTACCTCCCCAGCTTATTAGCAGGCGGCAATGCTGTTCGGCGTACCCAAGCCAGGCATCCTGCGCTGATTGAATATCCTCAGTTTGCGGGCCAAAGCCTTGGTTCTTCGACTTCGCTATGGCGAGTACTTCAGCAAGGCTATTGTTGAATGCGGCTTGTTGAGCTTGATGCTGCTGTGCGGCGCAGGCGTTTAATTCGTGCTGGTTGCCGTCCATCGTGCAACTCGCCGTCGTGGGTTCTGCTGAACAGGCAATGGCGGTAAACGATATTAGTGCGGCGTAAAACCAGGGCTTTAGCATCAAAACCTCTCCATGATTTTTGGCGAAAAACGCTAATACGTCGACCTACATTTTACAAATCGAGATTGCGAGTTAACACTTCGGCAGATTTAATGATCCGCTTGGTCCGGTAAAGGTCGGGGTGCTTGTTTTCAGCTGTGTAGCCTGCGGGCTCCCCAGTGCCGTAGTTAACAAGCCAAGAGGTCTCTGGTCGACGTTCACCCAATAGTTTTTTTAACTCCGGCGCGGTAATACCTAAAGCTTCGGCTGCCGCATTGTTGCTGCAGCGGGTTTTGTTTTCATTTAGGTAATCTAGTATCGCTGTGATCTTGTCTTGCATAGTAAAACCGTGTCCTTAAAAGTAGATGTCACCATTGTCTGCTGATGGAGAGCGCAGCACGCGGCGGTGTATATAGTGTTAGATCTGCACGGCGCGCTTACGTTAATCCCGTAAGGCAATGTCCATAGCACTATCGATGTGTTTGAAAAATCTGGCGATGCTGATCCTGCAGGGAAATTTCCCGTGTCGTTACCAAGCGGCTTGCAAGGATGGGGATCAGAAAAGGCGTATCGGCCTCTAGTATGCAGCAATACAGGGTATTTGTCTGTAAAGCGGGCTGTTACGAGGTAATTTGCGGAAATTCTATTAGTAGAATTTCGCCATATCGCCACGCTAGCCCTTGATAATGGAAACTCCGCTGACCTCGGTCAAACTGGCGACTTCAGCTCTTTCGATGATTTTTACCAGCGTTGTCTGAATGGTTTCATCTTCTCTTGCGTCATGATCACATACAAATTTTTGAATTTGCGGCTCAGCGCCTTCTTCTGCAATAAATGAAATGACAAGTTCGCTCGCCATCGCGGGGGTTGCGCCAAAATATTCCAAAGTGATAGAAGGGTAGCCATGGAAGCCTTTCTTGAGCTGCTTAGCGATACGTTTTTTTGCTTTGTCTAAATGCATAAAATAATTCTCAGAATAGGCAATTTGCTTAATGCAATGGTGTTTAAACGCGCACGAAGAAAGCAATTAAAAATGTTTTCTACCCCGTAGGAAAAAGAAAGCGCCAATAAACGGTCAGTTTTTAAAAGTCCACAAGGTATTGTTGGACTACGACGATTCAAATCACAGCATTATTTTTTAATGACACTATGCGTTCAGCCGTCATACCAAGTAGTTCAGTTAACACCTCTTCAGTGTGCTGCCCAAGTTTGGGGCCGGCCCACTGCGTGCCGCCTGGCGTGCCGACAAGTTTTGGCGACATGCCGGGAATGGTGATCGTGCTGCTGTCTTCCAGGCTAACTTTTTCAAACAAACCCCGCGCTTGAAAATGCGGGTCATTGGCCATGTCTTCGGCATTGTAGATTGGTCCAGCGGGTACGCGCACCGCTTCCAATTTTTCAATGACAGACTTTATCGGATGACCAAGGCACCATTGGCTGATGGCGTCGTCTATTTTCTGTTGGTGTATAACGCGGCCCGCATTGTCTGCCATGGCGGGATCATCAGCAAAATCCTTGCGACCTATTTCGGTCATGAGGCGTTTAAATATGGAGTCGCCATTGCCGCCGATAATGACAAATTTATCGTCGAGGCAGCGATAGGTGTTGGTCGGTACTATGCCCGTTAGTGTCGTGCCGGAGGCCTCGCGGATAATACCCTCTTCCGCGTACTCGGGCACAAGCGATTCCAGCATGTTAAACATGGTTTCGTATAGGGCAACATCGACCACTTGGCCCTTATGTATGCCGCGGTCGCGGGCATTGAGGGCCATCAATATACCGATGATGGCGTGCAGAGACGCAATGCTATCGCCGAGACTCAGGTTAGGTCTTACCGGTGCTTCGCCGGGAAATCCATTGAGGTGGCGGAAGCCGCTAAAACCTTCACATACTGATGCAAAGCCGGGCTTTTCCGCATTGGGACCGGTTTGGCCGTAGCCAGAAATACGGGTGTACACCAGCGCGGGGTTGGCGGCTTTTAGATCTTCTGGTCCCAGGCCCCAATCCTCCATGACACCGGGACGAAAGTTTTCGATTAGGACATCGCACTGCGCGGCGAGGTCGCGTACCAATACCTGCCCTTCCGGGTGGCGAAGATCAACGGTGACCGATTTTTTGTTGCGGCCAATGCTGTACCACCACAGGGAGGTGCCGCCCTTCATACTGCGCCAGCGGCGAATCGGGTCGCCAATGCCCGGAGGCTCAATTTTGATCACCTCGGCGCCGAAATAAGCGAGCATGGTGCTGGTGAACGGGCCGGCAATGAGCTGGCCTAATTCTAAAATTCGAATACCTTGCAAGGGGCCTTTATTAGAACCCCCTTGATTTGATGTCGCGTTATTTAACGATGCTGCGGTGTCGACCATAAAACGAATAACTCGATGTCAGTTTGTCAGCGAAATATTTATAGATTTAATATTTTGCTTAAAAACTGCTTGTTTGATTGAAGAATGTTTTTGCTAATATCCGCATCCGGTACCAGACCCTCAAATCCGTGTGGGCCGCCTGGTGCTATGCGGAATTCACAGTCGACCCCCGCTTCTTGTAGACGCTTTGCATACTGTTGATTCTCATCAAAGAATAGGTCGATATCACCGACTGCCATCCACGTTGGTGGTAAATTACTAAGGTCTTCGCGACGTGCAGGGGCGGCGTAAATTGGCACGGATTCCAGACCTGGTTCCTGGTTTAGATAATGGCGCCAGGCGCCGCGATTATTTTTATTACTCCAAAGTCGGTGTTTTAGGCTGTCTAATTCGGTTCGCGTGGCAGTGCGATCATCTAGCATGGGACAGAACAAGGCTTGTCCTGCGGGCTGAATTCCGCCGGCATCATGTATTCGCTGTACTAAACCCGCCGCCAGGCCGCCGCCAGCGCTCTGTCCTGATATGACAATCCGGTGCGGTGATACCCCTAGCTCGTCGGCATGGTTTAGAAACCATTGCCATGCCGCAAAACAGTCATCGTTGGCGGCGGGAAAAGGGTGCTTTGGCGCCAAGCGGTACTCTACGGACACAACGGTGAGATTAAGTTTTTTAGCGTACAGCGCACAGTCGCGATCGTTTATATTTGCGTTACCGATGATATAACCGCCGCCATGTATCCACAGCAAACCAGCGCCAGATGGCTCGCCGTTTGGCGTGTAAACACGCACGCCGCTGTCGCCAAAGTCGTAATCTCTAATTTCTATGCCGAGCATAGATGTCGGTTTGCCTTGAAATTTTGAGAGAAATTGAAATAAAGAAAGGAACAGCCTGTTGTGAAACGGCACGCTCGGAATTCGGCCATAGAGTTTTCTAAGTTGTGGATCTATTTTATCGATGTGCATGATTAGCGTATCTGCTTTTATGTGTTGTCAGTTTGCCCTGCCAGTTAAACATGGAACAAAGAAACTCAGGGTCGGTTCCTGCCGAGCTGGTCATGGCTAGACACCCACTCGTCGGCAACGATTGCCGCGGCCAATGAGAGGTCGCCGGCGAGCACCGTTGCCGCCACAATTTCAGCGAGCTTACGAGCCTTGCCCTGACCGTAACAGTCCATCATTTCAAGACATTCGCGCTGGGTTGCTAAGCCGGTGCCGCCGCCATAGCTCGCGCAAATTATCGAGGGCAGGGTGACTGAGTAATACAAATCGCCCGCTGGGGTGAGATCCATAAAGGCGATGCCGGTATGAGATTCCACCACATTGGCTTCATCTTGGCCGGTGGCGATAAACATAGACGCGATACCGTTGGCGGAGTGCGGCCCATTGTAAGCGGAGCCCGCAAGTAGGCTGCCCAAAACCGTGCGCTGACGAAGACGAAACATACGCTCTGGATCGGCGCGCATTAACTCTTTTAATACATCTTTGCTAATGGTGGCTTCGGCGACCACTTTCTTGCCGCGGCTGTGCAAGAGGTTCATGTGCGAGTGTTTTTTATCAGTTTCTATGCCACTCGAAAGCGAGAAGTTTTCTATGGTGCCAGGGTAATTTTCAAGTATCCACTGGCATGCCTTGTGGGTCGCTTTGCCGGTCATATTTTGGCCGGCGGCATCACCGGTTGTGTAGTTAAAGCGCGTATACAGTTTGTTGGCAATGACCCACTTCTGGATGTGCTGTAATTTGCCGATCGACGTAGTTGTTTCTGCTTGCTGGCAAATATTGGCGTGGCTTTGATCCAGCCAATTTGAAAAATCACGTGCTTCGCGGGCGCTGGCAAATTCAAAGAGAGGCGCACGCTGCATAAACTCTTCGATAACGGTAACCGTTGCGCCGCCGGACTCGGAAATCACTCGCATGCCACGGCTATAAGACGCGATCAAGGTTCCCTCGGTGGTGGCCATGGGAACATAGAACACGCCTTTGGCGTGCTCGCCATTAATTAGATAGGGGCCGGCCACGCCGACAGGCATTTGCACCACACCAATAAAGTTTTCGGCATTGCCCTCTACGCTGTGTGGGTCGATGGAGTAGTGACTGGTATGTTTTAGTGATACGCCGGTTTCCTGCTCAATAAATTGGCGTCGCAGCGCAGCGGCGTCCTCGGAGTAGTTATCACCTTTAATTTTGGGGATCGGTTTACGCTCTTTCATACGGCATCCACTTTATTGTTATGTTCGATGGGTTTTGGCGTCGATATCAGCCTTTGTTCATTGCAATGTGAGTTTCCTCACCTTCGCTGCGGGCGATAACCACGGCGGCACAGGAATCGCTAAATACGTTCACGGCGGTGCGAATCATATCGAGTATGCGGTCGGTCACCAGCAGTAGCCCAATGCCTTCAAGTGGCAGGCCGATGGCACCCAAAATTACGGAAATAGCGACTAAGCTGGCGGCGGGAATGCCGGCAACACCGATAGAGGTCAGCAGCGCGATCATGACAATGGTGAGTTGTTGAACAAAGCCCAGCTCCAAGCCGTAAACCTGCGCAATAAACATGGCAGCCACACACTCATAGAGCGCGGTGCCATCCATATTCACCGTGGCGCCGAGTGGCAGTACAAAGCCACTAACCTGTTTGGAAACGCCGGATTCCTCTTGAATACTTTTTAAGGTCAGTGGCAGGGTGGCGGAACTTGATGCAGTTGAAAATGCGGTAAGAAGTGCCGGTGTCATGGCGGCGTAGTGTTTCTTGGGGCTGACGCCACCAATAAAACGAAGTATTAATGGCAGCGCAACAAAGGCGTGAATTAGCAGCGCAAGCAAAGCTGTAATGAAAAATAGCAGCATCGGCTTGAAGGCAGCGAAGCCGGTAATGGCAACAGTTTTAGCGACCAGACCAAATACACCAATTGGCGCAAACTTCATCACCCACATCGTGATTTCGGTCATGATATCCATCACGCCCTGCCAAAAATGCATCAGCGTCGCGGCGTGATCTGATTTGCTGCGCGCTAAGAAAAAGCCAAATAACAAACTAAAGAATATTAATCCCAGCATTTCGCCATTGGCTGCCGCCGCAACAATATTAGTCGGCACCATACGCACAAAAACCTCGACGATGTCGCCGGTACCGCGTCCTTCCACCTTAGCCAGTGTGTCGCTAAGCTCTGGGTCACTGCTGCTAATCGTGGCCGCTAGCGCTTGATTGTCGCCGCTGCCGGGGGCGATGACGTTGACGACGGCGAGACCAATTAAAATCGCGATAAGACTACTCGACGCGTAAAACAACAGCGTTTTGCCGCCGAGCTTTTCGAGTTTGTCACCACCCACGCCAGCCATGCCACTAATAATCGAGGACACCACCAGTGGCACGATTAACATTTTTAATGCGTTGAGGAACATCGTACCTAAAAATGCGTAAACCGCAGTGAAGGGTAAACTACCGATGCTTGCATCTGCGCCGCCAAAGATCCCGGCAGCAACTGCTAAAAGAATGGCCGCAACGATTTGCCAGTGCAGGGGGATATTTCGCATAGTGACAATGACTCTTTGGCTAAAACTGTGGGAAAAGCACTTAAAACAGGTGAATGGCGAGAGTGCTAAAGCCTTTACTCTAGCGTGCTAGCAAAGTAATGGCCAGCCGAAAGACTGACGGAGATTGTGAAGTGTGGGGTGTGGGGTGTGGGTGCGCCAGACGTCGGACGTCTGGCACTTGGCAAGTAGAGGATAGAGACTTCACACCGCGTCATCCCCGACCTTTCAAAACTACGTCATCCCCGAATCCTCAAAACCACGCCATCCCCGACCCCGATCAGCGCAAGCGAATGCCCTTAACGTCCGACGCCAGACTTCCGACTCCAAAAGGCCCACCCAGTTAACTATTCTTTACAACTTCCATTAGAATAGCTGTTTTATCGTTTGGAAGTAGAACATGGAAACCATTTTGGTTACGGGCGGCGCTGGATATATCGGTAGTCATACCGTCGTAGAGTTACAGGCGGCGGGCTACGGAGTTGTTATTCTCGATAACCTCGTAAACAGCAATCCTGCAGTTATCTCGCGGATTGAGAAAATTTCTGGTTTTGCCCCCGAATTTGTTCAGGCAGATATTCGCGATGTTGAGGCGCTTGCGGCGGTATTTGCCCGCTACAAGATCGATGCGGTTATTCATTTTGCGGGACTCAAAGCAGTAGGCGAAAGCGTTGAGCAACCGCTTCGCTACTACGATAATAATGTGCGCGGTACCATGGCCTTATGTCAGGCAATGACGGATGCCGGTGTATTTAAGTTGGTATTTAGTTCGTCGGCGACGGTGTATGGGCCGGATGCGCCGGTACCGTATGAAGAGTCGATGCCATTGGGGCAGCCGTCTAGTCCCTATGGTGCGTCGAAAGCTATGGCAGAAAGAGTGCTGGCGGATTTGTGCGCATCGGACCCGCGTTGGGCGGTGGCGGCGCTGCGCTACTTCAACCCCATCGGCGCGCATGCGTCGGGATTGATCGGCGAAGACCCTTTGGGCATTCCAAATAATCTTATGCCATTTATCAGTCGGGTTGCGGTGGGCAAATTGGCCGAGTTGTCGATTTTTGGTGGTGATTACGAGACACCCGACGGCACCTGCCTGCGCGATTATCTGCATGTGGTGGATTTAGCCGCTGGCCATTGTCAGTCTTTGCTGGCCTTACAGAAACCAGGACTGCACGCGTTTAATTTGGGTGCGGGTAAGGGTGTTTCAGTGTTGGAAATGGTCGAGGCATTCGAGTCGGTAACGGGGCAAGCGGTGCCATATAAAATTGCGCCGCGTCGCAGCGGTGATTTGCCGGCGTTTTGGGCGAATGCAGACAAGGCCGAACGAGAATTAAATTGGATTGCCGGTAGCTCGCTAGAACAGATGATGGCAGATACGTGGCGCTGGCAAAGTGGCAACCCCGACGGTTATGGTCAGGGATCGGATTAGCTAAGCTCGCTTCGAGCTTATGCTCGCCATTGATAATGGGCGTGTTGCGCGCCCATCCCTCAGGATTTTACTGCTTCCCCATAATACATATAGCCCGCGATCTTGGGCACGCCGTCAGCGTAGCAGGTGTCGAGTTTATTAATGGTAAATCCACAGCTTGCGATGGACTCGGCGATCGGCCGATTGAGATGACAGCCGCCTGCCAATTTTTTCCACACGGGGGTGATTTTGTTTTGCCAATGTTGCACGCCATGGCTGTCGGCTAAACCGTGTTCACAAAATAACAGTTTGCCGCTGGGCTTAAGTACACGATGCATTTGCGCCAAGGCAGCTTGCCAGTCCGGAATAGTACAGAGCGTGTAGGTTAGCAATACGGTATCAACGCTCTCATCCTCTAGTGGAATCGCTTCGCCGGGCAGATCCAGCCATTTTACCTCAACGGGGGAATTGTCGAGATTGCGCTGTGCTTTTTTGCGCATACCGACGGAAGGCTCCAAACCCCAGACAAAGTCCACAATGTCTGGCTTGTACAGCGCCAAATTGATTCCGCTGCCCATACCCACTTCCAACACAACACCGCTGGCGAGTGGCACCACTTTTTCGCGCAGTGTCATAATGGTGCTCATCGAGCAGGCCTTGTCGATGATTACGGGCAGTATTTTATTATCGTAAAAGCCCATAGCATGCTCTCCGTATATCGATTTTGTCGCCAAGGATATACCGACGCAGCAGCGCAGCCTAGGGCTAGTTTAGGCTTTTAGTTTTGCCAAGCTAGCCAGGGTTCCGATACAAGCCGATGCCGCTTCTGCGCCTTTGATAACAAAGTGCTCGCTGAAGAAGCTGATGTGATCTTCGCTATTGTGGAAATTGTGGGGGGTGAGCACCACTGAAAATACGGGAATGGTGGTTTCTAATTGCACTTGCATGAGACCGGAAACAACCGCTTGGGCGACAAATTCGTGCTGGTAGATGCCGCTGTTGGTGACTAAGCCAGCGCCGACGATGGCAGCGTATTTGCCACTTTGTGCCAGCAGCTTCGCGTGCAGTGGAATTTCAAATGCGCCGGGCACTTCAAAAAATTCGACGTTTAGATCGCTGTGTTCGGCAATCTCTTTTTGAAACGATGTTTTGCAGCGGTCGACGATATCGCGGTGCCAGCAGGCTTGAATAAAGGCGACGGTTGGTTTTGATGATGAGTCTGTCATGGTCATTTTTTGTCCCAAATGAATACGGCAGGGCAAAGATGAGCTGGCAGACCAGGCGTTGGCGTAGCGATGGAAGCTAGGCGCGCAGTGGTGTGACGATCTTTTCTCATAACCGGACTCTAACCGTCGGCTCTGGAATCACACCAGATCTGCTGTCCTTATCGCTGCATCACGCGGTGATGTTCAATAAGCGCCCGCGGGCTACATGCAAAGCATGATTACCGCCGGTGGGGACTTTCACCCCGCCCTGAGAACCCTCAATTGGCATAGGCACAATGAGAGCGCGCGAATATTAGCAATCTGCGGATGATTTGTATACGCACTTCAACATTGAGTGGCCGAGCTAATCGGTTTGCATGAGCGGTCTGGAAAAAGCGGCGAGGTATGGAATAAATAGGGAAGTGGAAATAAAAAAGGGTGGAGTTTGTGGCTCCACCCTTGGTCGCTTACAAGCTAATACCGATAGTTAAGGCATGATCGCCGGCAGCAGTTTTTGCAGGGCCATCTTTTGCTTGGTGCCTTCGCCTGTTAGCGCAAAGCCTAGCAATTCGCCGTCGGTGCCGACAAAGCGTGCCACTACATTGACACCGTCTTGCTCAATTTCCCAAGTGCCTTTGGCGTCGCGGGGAGCGGGGCTTACCGTGACAGGACAGGCTGGGGTTTTGATGGTGACGGGCATGGCGGGGTAGCTCACTTCGGTAGGCTCGCCAGTGAGGGTTTTTGCCAGAGCGCGAGCTTGGGCCATCAGCGGCGCTACATAGACTAAAACGTGGCCAGCGACTTCAGCGCAGTCGCCCATGGCGTAAACGTTTGCCGCGCTGGTTTCTAGCAAGCGGTTAGTGGCAATGCCGCGATTAACGGTAATGCCCGCGTCTTGGGCTAGCTTGATTTGCGGACGTACGCCAACTGCCGACAGAACTAAATCGCAGCTAATCTTTTCGCCGTTATTCAGGCTAACTTCCAATCCGTCAGCCGATTTATTGACTTCGGTGACCAGTGGACCAAAGTGGAATTTGGCGCCTTTGGCTTCCAATCCGGCTTGAACCGCTTTGCCCGCTGCCTCTGGCAGCAAAGTGGGTAGGCAGTAGCCTAATGGGTCTACCGTTTCTGTTTCGAAGCCGCCGTTGATAAGATCATTGGTGAATTCGCAGCCGATCAGACCGCCGCCGATGATGCACACTTTCTTCACATTGTTTTTAGCGATGGCGGTGCGGAAATCATCGTAATCCAGCAAGTCATTTACCGAGTAGACGTAGTTTTGCGCATCGCCCTGGATGGGCGGACGAATCACATCTGCGCCCAGCGCCAGTACTAATTTCTTGTAGTGAACTTGGGTTTCTTGGTCGCCAATCGTGATGACTTGCGCGGTGGTGTCGATGGCGGTGACTTTGGTCAGCGTCCATACGCTGGCGTTCAGGTCTTCGCCCATACCGCCGGCGTCTTTCTGAGCCAGTGCATCGGCGTCGGTGTTTTTAGTAAATCCGGTGGATAGCATGGGCTTAGAGTAGGCGCGGCCATCATCGGCCGTAATCATGATAACGGGGCTGTCTTTGTCGTATTTGCGCAGTTCGCGCACCAAACCATAGCCCGCAAGACCGGTGCCGATAATAACAATGGCAGCTTGGTTGCTGGCTGACGCCGGTTCTTCGTGATGGGGTAAGTCGCTTTCCTCAGATTTCTCGATCATCTCGAAATCTTCTTTACCCACGCCACAGTCGGGGCAAAGCCAGTCATCAGGAATGTCTTCCCAGCGGGTTCCCGCAGCGATACCAGAATCAGGATCACCGACTTTTTCGTCGTAAACCCAGCCACAAACAATACATTCCCACTTACTCATTGAGCCAATTCCTCTAAGCTATTTGCTTCTTTTACTGAAGCTTACGGTATTATTTAATTCGATATCATCGCCTGTTTGGCCGATGTCAGCGCTTGCAAGTCGCTGATGATTCAAGCATTCTGCCGCCACACTTAAGCTTGAATACCGCTCGTTTACAGTGCGGCGACACTTAAGTTCAGTGACCTTCAACACTGGAAGCCGAGTATTGTACGCTTTTCAAACATCACGATTCCACACGCAAGAGCCTAAGTGGCTCGATTGTAAGAAATATCCTAAATCGGCGCTGCCTGCTGCCGATGCGCGTTGGTTGCTGGATACCGGCTCATTAACTGCCCATTTACGGCGGGTATCGGCTGGCCATTTTCACGTTGAGGTTATGTTCCAGCACTGGCAGATTCCACGTTTATCGGAGCGGCGACTGCTGGGAATGGGTGATCGCGACTGGGGTTTGGTGCGCGAGGTGCGCCTGCATTGCCATAATCAGCCTTGGGTCTATGCCCGCAGCGTGCTGCCGGCTACGTCTTTGGTGGGGCGTTTGGATCGCTTGCGAACACTGGATAATCGACCATTAGGTCATCTATTGTTTACCGATCCGCATATGTCCCGTGATCGCTATGAGATCTGTCGCGTCCCTGCGGCGGCATTGGCAAGCTCTTCACCGGAGCAAACCTCCGAAAATAGTACGGCCATGTGGGGCAGGCGCTCCCGTTTTCTACTCAGCGGCCACCCAATTATGGTCAGTGAAATATTTTTACCGGCATTTCGGCCCTGGTAGTTTTCCATCCCCCTCAGTCGTACTGATATACTTTTGCCACAAGCATTCATTGGCCGCCGTATGAACTCATTGCTCCAGCATCTAAAACAGCAAACTCCCCAATACCTCGCGCTGATGCGTGTGGATAGGCCTATTGGCACTTACCTTGTGTTGTGGCCAACCCTATGGGCGCTGTGGTTGGCTGCAGGAGGCGTTCCCGCTTGGCATTTGCTACTGATTTTTGTCGCGGGCACATTCTTGATGCGATCCGCAGGCTGCGTCATCAATGACTTTGCCGATCGCAAGATCGACGCCCACGTCAGTCGCACCAAAGCCCGCCCTTTTGCGCAGGGTAAGGTAACTGAAAAAGAAGCCTTGTTATTGTTTGCCGGCCTTTGTCTGCTGGCGTTTGCCCTGGTTTTGTTCACCAATGGCTTGACGGTATTGTTTTCCCTTGGCGCTGTTGCTTTGGCGGCTACATACCCTTTTATGAAGCGTTATACCCATTTGCCCCAGTTGGTATTGGGTGCGGCGTTCGCGTGGGGAATCCCCATGTCCTTTACCGCGCAAAGCGGTGAGTTGCCGCCGCCAGCGGCGTGGCTTCTATATATTGGCGTGCTGATATGGACTGTGGCCTACGATACCGTTTATGCCATGGTTGATCGCGAAGATGATCTAAAAATTGGGGTAAAATCAACCGCCATCCTGTTTGGTGAGGACGACAAAGTCATCACGGCTATGCTGCAGATTTGCGTCATTATTGTTTTGGTGATGGCGGGGCCGCGCTTTGAAATGAGCTTTATCTACTACGCAGGGCTTATCGCCGCCAGTGGGCTGTTTATTTACCAGCAGCAACTTATTCGTTATCGGCAGCCGGAAAAATGTTTCAAGGCCTTTTTGAATAACAACTGGGTTGGCGCTGTAGTCTTTGCAGGTATTGTTCTGCACTTTTTAATAGGGAAATAGACCTTGGCGAACCTGCAGCTAGAGTTTGTCGACGCTATTGCCGAGATTGCTGAATGCGATTGGAATCGCGCAGCGGCTTGTGATTACCCATTCACCCGCTTTGAGTTTTTGCACGCATTAGAGGCAAGCGGGGCGGTTGCTCCGGATAGGGGCTGGCAGGCTCACCACCTTATTATTCGTCGTCAGGATCAATTAGTTGGCGTTATGCCGCTGTACATCAAAACCCATAGCTACGGCGAATACGTGTTCGACTGGTCTTGGGCCGACGCATATCAGCGCCACGGTCGTCCCTACTACCCCAAGTTATTGGCGGCTATTCCGTTTACACCGGCAACCGGCCCACGTCTTTGCCTGATAGATGAGGGTGAGCGCAATGACATTGTGGCGGCTTTGGCGGTGGCCTTGCCAAAACACGCCAATGATATCGGCGCGTCGTCAGTTCACATCTTATTTTCAAAAGCAGAAATGGCGGCTATGTGGTCGCAGCACGGTTTGATGCAGCGCATAGGCCCCCAATACCATTGGTATGATCGCGATTACGGCGATTTTGAAGGCTTTTTAGCGGCGTTTAGTTCGCGCAAACGCAAGGGCCTGCGCAAAGAGCGCCGGGTCGTGGCCGAGCAGGGCTTGGATCTTCAAGTGTTGACGGGGGCGGAGATTAGCGCAGCACAATGGCGTTTCTTTTTTCATTGCTATCAGCTTACCTACGCTAAGCGCAGTGGTCATGGCGGTTACTTGCCGGAGTCCTTTTTCACTGAATTGGCGACCAGCATGCCGGAGCACTTGGTCATGGTGCTCGCCAGTCACGGCGATGAGCCGGTGGCGGTGGCCTTAAATTTTCGTGATCAGCACACCTTATACGGTCGTTATTGGGGCTGCATAAGAGAGTATGAGTTTTTGCACTTTGAAGCGTGTTACTACCAAGGTATCGAGTATTGCCTGCGGGAAGGCTTGCGACATTTTGACCCCGGCGCGCAGGGCGAACACAAAATTCAGCGTGGTTTCACACCCATTTTAACGTATTCAAATCACTGGTTGGCGGACGGCGATTTTTCAGCCGCCGTGCAGCGTTTTTTGGATGAAGAGCAGGCTCATATTGGGAATTACTTGCGTGAAGCCAGTGAGATGTTGCCTTTCAAGAAAGCAGACGGTGTTTAAATCCGCCTGCTGTCATTACTACTGCTGAGCGTTTTTTAACACGCGCTCAACGTAAAGCAGGCAGAGGATAGGTAGTACAAAGCTACAGCTTATTTGCACAGCCTGAATCATATTTTCTAGCGTCCACTGGCTGTCGCGACTAAACCAATAGGCTGCGATCGGCATGGCAATAAAAATGAGCGTGGGCAGATAGCGCCACAGATAATAACTCATACTCGACGCCGCTTCGCTATCAGCCCTGCGGTAGCAATAAAAGGTAATTAGCACCACTAAGAAACCGATGGCGAGTACATAGTAGTTGCCGAGTATGTCGGTAAGTAAGTTTAAAATGGCGCCGAATACCAAGCTAATTAGACTGATATTTACCAGTCCTCGGAGTATGCGCAGTTTACTTCGTTCCATTGTGACTCCCCATCTTATTTGGTCTATTACGCGTGAATGTCTTTGACCAACAGTGCATATTTTAGTGCAGATTCAGCAAGCGATTGATCCAGTGGGATTTTCACCTGATGGCCAGATCCGGGCGCGGCGCTTATCGATTTGCCATGTTTATCGCTCAGGGTGTTTAAGGTAAAACGGGTGTTGCCACCGGGCATCATCAGCTCCAGGGTGTCGCCGGTTTCAAAGCGATTTTTAACATCGACGGTGATAACTGAGTCTCGCGCGTCGATGATCTCGCCGACAAATTGCTGCTGTTGCGCATTGTTTAAACCCATCTCGTAATTCTGGTATTCCTTGGGCGGATGGCGACGATAAAAGCCCTCGGTGTAACCGCGGTTGGCCAGGGTTTCCAGCTCATCCATTAAGTGCATATTGAACGGTTTGCCGTGGGCGGCATCGTCTATCGCTTGGCGATAGACCTGCGCCGTGCGGGCAACGTAGTAGTGTGACTTGGTGCGGCCTTCAATTTTCAGTGAATGCACCCCCATCGCTGCCAGGCGTTCGACATGCTGAACGGCGCGAAGGTCTTTGGAATTCATAATATAGGTGCCGTGCTCATCTTCGTAAGCGGGCATAAATTCGCCGGGGCGCTGGGCTTGCTGAAGGAGAACCGGTTCGGTGACACGCTGGGGTTCTGGCTCGGGAATATAGGTTTGCACGGCGACAATATCACCGCTTTCATCTTCCTTGGCCTCGTGCGCCTGGTATTTCCAGCGACAGGCATTGGTGCACGCACCCTGATTGGGGTCGCGGTGATTCATATAGCCTGATAACAAGCAGCGACCAGAATAGGCAATACACAATGCGCCGTGGACAAAGACCTCAATCTCCATTTCGGGTACACGCTGGCGAATTTCCTCGATTTCATCCAGCGCTAGCTCGCGGGAGAGAATGACACGCTGAATACCATTTTGATGCCAAAATTTAACCGAGGCCCAGTTCACCGCGTTGGCCTGCACAGATAAATGAATAGGCATGTCTGGCCAGTTTTCACGCACCAGCATCATCAGGCCGGGATCTGCCATGATGAGCGCGTCGGGCTTCATTTCCATTACCGGCGCGAGATCGCGAAGATAGCTGCGGATTTTGTCGTTGTGAGGGGAGATATTCGACGCCAAATAGAATTTCTTGTTTTGGCGATGGGCTTCTTCTATGCCGCTGGCCATGGTTTCTAAGTCTTTGAACTCATTATTGCGCACCCGCAAACTGTAGCGTGGTTGACCGGCATAGACTGCATCTGCACCGTAGGCAAAGGCGTAGCGCATATTGCGGAGACTGCCGGCGGGTGACAGGAGTTCGGGAATCATGGTGCAAAGGCCTTTTTGTCGTATTTGAGGTTAGCGACGCTATGGTATCGCAAACCTAGGTATTCTGCGCTATTGGAAGCGTGGCCGTGTGTTCGCTACACTCCGTGAATTGTGAATATGAAGACCCTTAGGAAGGAATACATTGAAATTTAGTTGTACTCAATACTTGGGATTAATGATGTTGCCCCTGCTTTTGTCCGCGTGTGCTGCTGGGGTGACGTCACCCAGTGACAGCGACGGCGACGGCGTTGCCGATGTTGATGATCGCTGCCCCGCCACGGTTGCCGCGATAAGCGTGGATGGCTATGGCTGCGCAGACAGTGATAGTGATGGCGTTATTGACCCGGTTGATCAATGTCCCAATACCCCGCCAGAAAACATGGTTGACCAGTATGGATGCCTAGACAGCGATAACGACGGCATCAAGAATGGAGAAGATCAATGCCCTCGCACCGAGCGTGGTGAGCGAGTCATGCACAATGGGTGCTCGGCTCGGCAAGCGGTCGGTTTAGAGAGCGTGTTTTTTGCGCACGGCGGCGCTGAAATCACTACGGAGGTGCAGGAGCGGTTGGCCGGCATTGCTGAACTAATGCGCCATTCACCCAATTTTCGCATAGCGCTGCAGGGTCACAGCGATAATAGCGGGACATCGGATTTCAATTACCGGCTGTCGCGAATTCGCGCCAATGCGGTCAAAGCGGCGCTGCTTGAATTGGGCGTGGCGTCGAGTCGAATCGACGTTCAGGCCTACGGTGACACTATGCCAATTGCAGAAAATAGCAGCTCTGAAGGCCGTGCCCGCAATCGCCGGGTTGCACTTCGCGTAATTCGCGCTCTGCCCTAGGACGATTTGTGCAGGCTAAAATACCGGGAAAATGTCTACTGTGATTAACTGTTGCTTTACTGTTTCGGGAAGAGAGTTTAGGATTTCGGTGTTTTCAAACGTTAATTTGCACGCATTTTAAATAAAAAATTTACGCTATTATTGTCCACTATGCCTTAAAGTGTGTATTAAGCCTCGCGATGACGTGGTAATTTGCACCTCAAAAGGTATAACTTTAATGATTCAGGGGATGTTTATGAGCAAGCAATGGAAATCTGCTCTTGCTGCCGGTGTGATATTGGCATCAGCAGCGGGTGCGGCAATGGCCCAAGCAGAAAAAGAAAAAGGTTACTACATCGGTGGTAATGCTTTTTACAATGACGTATTCGATGCCGATGGTACGGTTACGACCGAAGCCGCAGGCGGTATTCCCGGACTAAGCGATATACCTGTACTCGGCGGCTTGCTGAACGGCTTGTTGGGCGGCGGTGGCGGCGCAGGTGCTAGCGGCAACTTCGAAAATAGCTACGATACCGATTTCAGCTTCGGTGCTACTTTCGGTTATAAATTTGAAAGTCCATACCGTCTTGAACTCGAATATCGCCAAGGCGAAAACGATATAGACAAGGTAAGTACTGGCGGTGTTTCGGTAGCTGGTGACGGTGCGCTAGAAGTGACCTCGATCATGGGTAACTTGTGGTATGACTTCTCTGCCGGTGAGCGTCTGCGTCCATACGTAGGTTTCGGTCTGGGTCAAGCTAACCTTGATTTCGGCGACGCTGATGATGACGTCATGATTGGTCAGCTAGGTGCCGGTATTACCTATTACATGACACCGCGTTTAGCGATTGATGCGGGTTACCGCTACAGCATGAGCGAAGACGCAAGCTTCAGATCAGGTCCAACAGAAACTGAGATCGAATACAGCGCGCAAAGCGTTTTAGTTGGTCTGCGTTATAACTTCTTTGATGCCCAGTACGGCGTACAAGATGCTGATGGCGACGGCGTTTCTGATGAAATGGATGAATGCCCAGGCACTCCACGTGGCGTTCAAGTTGACAGCGTTGGCTGCCCACTTGATGGCGATAACGACGGTGTAGCTGACTATTTGGATCAGTGCCCTAACACGCCAGCTGGTGCTGAAGTGAATGCGGTTGGCTGTCCTTTAGACGGTGACAACGACGGCGTTGTTGATGCCGACGATGCATGCCCAGATACGCCAGCTGGTCAGCCAGTAATGTCTAATGGCTGTGCTAAAGATCAGGCGGTTATTCTGCGCGGTGTAAACTTTGAGCTGAACAGCGCGAAGTTGACCATGAATGCTGAGACTATCCTGAACGATGTTGCTACAACATTGACTAGCTCTCCAGGCTTCAATGTCGAGCTGCAAGGTCATACTGACAGCACAGGCAGCGATAGCTACAACATGAACCTGTCACAAAACCGCGCTAAATCAGTGAAAAATTATCTGGTTGGCAATGGTGTTGAAAGCGGCCGTTTGACTGCGACTGGTTATGGTGAAGAGCAACCTGTTGCTAGCAACGATACTAAAGAAGGACGTGCAGAAAACCGTCGCGTTGAACTGAAAGTATTGGGTAGCGACACAGTAGCTGAGCCAATGTCTTACGACGAACCAATGGTTGAAGAGCCTATGGTTGAAGAGCCTATGGTTGACGATGAGCCAATGCTTGACGACAGCGCAGTAGAAGAGCCCGCTGTTGAAGAAGAAATGGAAATGGACGAGCCAGCTGTGGAAGAAGAATATCAGCCATATGAAATGTCTGAAGATGAACTAGATTACTAATTTGCAATTACGCACTTAGTTTTAGTTTAGGAAAAACCCGGCTTCGGCCGGGTTTTTTTATGCCTCAGGTTTTATAGAGCAGTAATTTGCTAACTAACCGAGGCGCTGCCATACAAGCAATTGGTTATTGGCGGGCATTTTATGGTCTGCGAGTAGATTTAAACCTGCTTGCCGGGCGAGTAAATTGACGGCTTCAAAATCACGGATGCCGCTTAAGGGGTTGTTGCCTTTTAGCCAGAGCTCAAAGTCTGCATTGCTGGGCGAGGTGAATTCGCCATGATATTTAAAGGGGCCATAAATACAAAGTAGTGCCGTCGGTTTTAAATGGGTATTTACTTTGGTAAAGAATAATTCAACCTCTGCCCAGCTCATGATGTGCAAGGTATTGGCAGAGAAAATGGCATCGTATTGCTGCGCGGGCCAATTCGAATCGCGAACGTCTAAGGTGAGCGGTGGTGCTAGTGAGGTATCCGCAAGCCAGCTTTTTATACCGGGAATATTTTCGCTGCGATCACTGCACTGCCATACTATTTGGGGCATATTGGCGGCAAAATACACTGCGTGTTGTCCCGTCCCACTTCCGATTTCCAAAACATGCTGGCATTCTTGCAGCAGTGGTTTTAAGTGATCCAGTATCGGCTGTTTATTGTTTTCGCAGGCCTGCGAGAAGGGTTTAGCGTCGTTCATAGCGGGGATCTCGCGTTCGCGTACTAGCAACTTGATAGTACCCATAGATAAAAAACCAGTTTAGCGTTTATGACGGGAGTACAACAATGGCCTATTGGTTAATGAAGTCTGAGCCCGATACCTTCAGCTTAGATGATTTGCGCAGTCGCCCAAACAGAACCGAGCACTGGGATGGCGTGCGCAACTACCAAGCTAGGAATATGATGCGCGATCAGATGCGATGTGGCGACAAGGTCTTTTTCTATCACTCGTCTTGCCCCGTACCAGGTATAGCCGGTATTGCCAAAGTGGTTAAAGAAGCCTATCCCGACGGCAGCGCACAAAACCCAGAGTCGCGCTACTACGACCCTAAGGCGAGCGCAGAAAATCCGCGTTGGTTTATGGTCGATGTTAAATTTGAGCGTAAATTTAAGCGATTTATTCCGCTGTCAGAACTCAAGGCAGAGCCGGCCTTGGGCGAAATGGCGCTACTTAAAAAAGGCAGTCGGCTGTCGATTATGCCGGTCAGTAATGAAGAGTGGCAGCAAATACTGTCTATGGTCTAAGTGTAAATATTAGGCCGGTGTATCTCTTAAAAACACCCATTCTCTAGCGCTAGATTGCTCCGGACAGAAATAATAGCCTTCGCTATCAAAGGCTTTAAGTTGATCAACATCTGAGATGCGTTGCTTAATGATATAAGCCGCCATTAAGCCCCGCGCTTTTTTTGCATAGAAGCTAATAATTTTATATTTGCCGTTTTTAAAGTCTTTAAAAACCGGTGTAATGATGTCGGCTTTTAAGGTCTTTGCTTTGACGGCGCTAAAGTATTCGTTTGACGCAAGGTTGACCAATACCTCTGAATCTATGGCAGTTAACTGCTTATTAATCGCTGAGGTTATTTTGTTATCCCAAAACTCGTATAAATTTTTGCCGTCTTTATTTTCAAAGCGCGTGCCCATTTCTAAGCGGTAAGGCTGAATTAAGTCTAGCGGTTTGAGCAGACCGTAAAGGCCAGACAAAATGCGTAAATGCTGCTGCGCGAAATTAAAATCATCGTCATTGAAGCTGTCAGCATTGAGTCCCGTGTACACGTCGCCGCGAAAGGCGAGCACGGCGGCCTTGGCATTTGCGGGGGTAAAAGGGCGAGACCAATTCATAAAGCGGTGGTGGTTTAATTCGCCGAGCTTGGGGCTAATTTTCATCAGCGCTGAAATATCGTCCGGGCTGAGTTTTTGCAATTGTGAAATCAGCGTTTGCGAGCGGGCTAAAAAATCACCTTGGCTGTATTGTGCGGTGTGAGCCGGGGTTTCAAAATCCAGCGTCTTCGCCGGCGATATAACAAGTAGCATGGGTATTCCTGGTTAATATGAGCAGTGCTCAGGCTTGCAGCAGCGCCTGCCACCAATTCAGTGGTTCACCGCTATCGGCATCGTATACATTGCCGTAGATCCAGCTTGCCGAGTCGCCGTTAATCCACTTGCTCATCAGCTGTTCTATGGCACTAAATCCTACGCCGAAATGGATGCTATAGACCAAGGCGCGGTCAGTTTTTATATCTAGGCAGCCGGCCAGCTTTTCTATTTCTGCGGTTAGTTGCATTTCCAGCGCTTCATTGGGCTCGCGGAAAAATACGCGAATGCAGAGGTTGCCGCTGCGCTCGACAACAATAAAGCGGCCACGGGAGTCTGGGTTAACATTGATGCTGTCTAATGCCGCGACACCGCGAACGAATAAGGGCGATTTTAACAGGCGATAATCACCGCTGTTCTGCAGTGGGGTCGCCAGAACTTTCTCGAAAATCGGTTGATTATTGACAGGGTGGGTGCCGGCGTACAACTCCAGCAGGGTTTCCTGATCGGCAAAAGGGGCATCGTCGGTCATAGGCTTTAGCGTATTACTTCGCGGTTCAGTGTATTGGTGGGCAATGATACCGATTTTATCGGCCCACCGCACGGTGCCTATTCCCGCCGAGGGTGTTACTGATTTGGAAAATGGATGCCGATTGGCGGGGGAATGTAAAAGCGATCAGCGCGCTCTTGTGAGCGAATGTCTAATAATTTAAAACCACCCTCAACCTGCAATACCCCTCGGTCTGATTGATGTTTAAACGCGTTTTCTAGTGCGAGCAGTTTGTTGCCGCGCTCGTTTTTCATCGAGCTTGCAAAGCGGCGAAAGAAGTGGCGCAGGCCATCGCTGGCCTTGGTAACATCGGTTCTGTCTGTGAGTACGGCAAGGTATTTAGCGCGACCGTCGCTAGCCGTGTAAACTCGACCTTTAATACCCGCGATATCGCTGAATTGATTAGTGGGGCTCAAGCTTACGGTGCTGGCTTCTGGAACGCTAAGCGCTTGCCCTTCTTGCGCGCCGTTAATAATGCCACCCATTTCGTCCACGTTCATGACGACACGGGCGCCACCTTGCTGGAGTACGGCGATGGCTTGGTCACCGTTGATTATTGAGTAGCCAAGTTGGCCGCGATCTACGCGAATATGTTGATCGTCTCGGTAACTCAGCACAATGGTTTCATTGCCTATGGCGTAGCGTGCAACAATGTCTGCCTGAACATTGCTAGCAAAGCACAGTGTGGCGCTAAGCGCGGACAGGGTGAAAATAATAATAGAACGCATGGTGTCTCCTTGGCATCTGTGTCCGCAGAATAGCTATAATGCGCAGCTAATTTAGGGATACCAATATAGTGAAGCAGTGTGTTTATTTGATAGATAGTCTAACTGAGCGACTTGGACGCTTACTTGCGTGGTTAATTCCCTTAATGATGCTCGGTACGACCTCCGTGGTAGTTATGCGCTACGGTTTTGGTCAGGGCATGACGGCGCTGCAAGAGTCGGTCAGCTATCTACACGGCACAGTTTTCATGCTCGGTGCGGCCTATACCTTAAAGCACGGCGGCCACGTTCGAGTAGATATTTTCTATCGACGGTTCTCACCGCGCACCAAGGCGTGGGTCGACAGTATCGGCAGTATTGTATTTCTGCTGCCACTCTGTGGATTGATATTGATTACCAGCTGGGATTTCACCCTAAATGCTTGGGCTATACATGAGACTTCGGTCGAACCCGGTGGTTTGCCCTTCGTCTACCTCTTGAAAACATTATTGCCGCTTATGGCGATCAATCTGGCGATGCAGGGCTTTGCTGAGTTACTGCGAAATGCCATGGTCTTGATGGGTAGTGAGGCCAATGTCCATGCTGATTGAGCTTCTGCCACTGCTGATGTTTGCCGTCATCTGCTTGGTGCTGATGCTCGGCTATCCCGTTGCGTTTAGTCTTGCCGGCACCGCCATGTTATTTGCCGGTATTGGCATCAGTATTGGTCATTTTGATGCCTCTTTCCTGTCGTCCTTGTCGGGCCGCTTATTCGGCACCATAACGAATGTCACGCTATTGGCCGTGCCACTATTTGTTTTAATGGGGGTGCTACTAGAAAAAAGCCGATTAGCTGAAGACCTGCTCAGCAATATGGCGGCCTTATTTGGTCGGCGTCGAGGTGGTTTGGGTTTCTCCGTTATTCTGGTTGGCATGTTACTGGCCGCGAGCACCGGTATTGTTGGCGCAACTGTGGTCACGATGGGCCTAATGTCGCTCCCGACCATGTTAAAACGAGGTTATTCGCCGAGCTTAGCAACCGGCACGATTTGCGCGACAGGCACACTGGGACAAATTATTCCGCCTTCGATTGCGCTCGTCCTGTTGGGGGACACCTTGTCTAGCGCCTATCAACAGGCGCAGTTAGACCTCGGTGTGTTTAGTCCTAAAACCCTATCGGTAGGTGATTTGTTTATTGGTGCGCTAGTACCGGGCTTATTACTTGTCGTTTTGTACTTGCTCTATATGGGCTTTGTCGCCATGACACGGCCTGAGAGTGCGCCTGCAGCGACGGATCTCAATCCGCCACCGCTGATGCAATTGCTAAAGGGCTTAGTGCCACCTATTGCCTTAATTCTCACGGTATTGGGGTCGATTCTAGTGGGGGCCGCCACTCCAACGGAGGCGGCTGGCGTCGGTGCGCTGGGTGCGGCATTGATGGCGGCCGCGAAGGGTGAGCTGAATATTGTGCGGCTGGGCGAGGTGGCAAGGGAAACGCTAAAAGTGACGTGCATGGTGTTTATGATTTTGATCGGTGCCGCCGTGTTCTCATTGGTATTTCGAGGTTTTGGTGGTGACGACTTAATTCAACATTTTTTTGCACAACTTCCCGGCGGCGTTATGACCGCAACGCTAATCGTTATGCTGGTAATATTTTTACTGGGTTTTATTCTCGACTTCATCGAAATTACGTTTGTGGTGGTGCCCATTGTTGGTCCGATATTGTTGGCGATGGGCGTAGATCCGATTTGGCTGGGAATTATGATTGCGCTTAATTTACAGACCTCATTCTTAACGCCGCCATTTGGTTTTGCCCTGTTTTATCTGCGTGGCGTTGCACCACCATCGGTCACGACCTCAGATATTTATCGTGGCGTTGCCCCGTATATTGCACTGCAATTACTCATGCTGACTTTATTGGCTATTTGGCCTTCATTGGCAACGTGGCTGCCGTCAATCATTCGTGGCCAATAATAATTAGTGATACATTGACAATACCTGTAAGCACACGTTAACTGTGCGTCTTTAACGTTTACTAGCAAGAGATTATCTATTATGCGTGACATCGACGACACGCCCAAACCAACTGGCGAACTCGCCCTACAAACGGTGGCGATGCCTGCCGATACTAACCCGAGTGGGGATATTTTCGGTGGTTGGTTAATGTCGCAAATGGACTTAGCAGGCAGCATTACCGCATCTAGACGAGCTGGGGGCCGAGTGGCAACCGTGGCCGTCGATGCGATGGCGTTTATGACACCAGTGCGGGTTGGTGCGGTTGTTAGTTGCTACACCGAAATTCTTGATGTTGGCCGCAGCTCCATTCGTGTTCGCGTTGAAGTCTGGATTACCAGCCTGCATCAGGATGAGCCGGCGAAAGTGACAGAAGGCGAGTTTGTTTTTGTTGCCATAGATGGCAATGGTCGTACCCGCGTAGTGGACTAAGGTTTTACCTGCTACAGAGAGACGATGTAAACGCGCTTAAAAATAGATCAGACTTAAAGCTTGCGACAATAATGGAGAATAATAATGTCGATGCTTAATAAGGTTTGTTTAATCACCGGTGCCACGAGCGGAATAGGCAGGGCGACCGCGCTTGAGCTGGCGGCGCAAGGCGCAGAGTTGTTTGTGGTTTGCCGCAGCGGCGAAAAGGGCGAAGCCTTAATTGCTGAAATTAAAGCGGCGTCGCCCGACTGTGCGGTTACTTTGTTACTGGGCGATTTGGGTAAGCAAGCGGATATTCATCGCGTTGCCCAGGATTTTCTCGCGACCGATAAGCCCCTGCATTTGTTGCTGAATAATGCGGGGGTGGTAAACACCCATCGCAAACTCAGTGGCGATGGAATTGAAGAAACCTTTGCGGTAAATCACCTCGCGTATTTCCTACTAACAGAATTATTGCGTGACCGTATTGTACAAAGCGCGCCTGCCCGTATTGTGAGTGTCGCGTCAGAAGCCCACACCTTCGTTAAAGGGGTGCAGTTTGACGATATTGAGTTTGCGACAACACCGTATAAAACCTTTAAAGTCTACGGCCACTCAAAGTTGTGCAATATTTTGTGGACGCGGCATCTTGCCAAGCAATTACAAGGCACAGGTGTCACCGTGAATTGCGTGCACCCAGGTCCGGTGAACACCGGCTTGGGCCATCAAGATCATGTGATTATCGGCAAGATAGTCGGTTTTATTTTGAAGCCATTTTTTCGCACGCCAGCACAGGGTGCAGCGACCTCTATTTTTGTCGCTACCTCGCCAAGCCTGGATAATATCAGTGGCGAGTATTTTTCAGACAGTAAACCCAAGCGCGTGAAACCGTGGGCAAAAGATGACGCGGCGGCTGAGCGGCTTTGGCAGCTTAGCAAAACGTATTTAAAGTTAGCCTGAGTAATTCGCGGGGCTTATAAATCCCGCGAATTGATATACGACTGCTCGGAAATATGATGGTACTCCTTGGCACCTTCCATAAAATTCTTCCAGCTGGTGTAGACCTTTTTAGTAAGCGGATCGCTATTCCCGAGTTCTTCTAAATACGCATCCGATGCTTTATGCAGCTCGCGGATTACATCATCAGGTAATTTTCGCAGTTGCACATCGTGCACGTCGACGAGCTCGCGAAGGGCGGCATTATTTCTCGCCGTGTACTCGTCTAACATATCCGCATTGGCGTAGCGCGCTGCGGTTTCTACCATGGCTTGTAAATCCTCTGGTAGCGCTTCAAAAGCCTGTTTGTTGATGATGAGTTCTAGTGTCGAGCCGGGTTCATGCCAGCCGGGATAGTAGTAATATTTTGCGACTTCGTGAAAGCCAAAGGCGAGGTCGTTGTACGGTGCTACCCATTCGGTTGCGTCGATGACCCCGGTTTGCAGAGAAGTGTAAAGTTCGCCACCGGGCAGGGTTACCGAGGTGCCACCAAGGCGATTCCAGACTTCACCACCGGAGCCGGGAATCCGCATTTTCAGGCCTTTCACATCGGCGACGGAATTAATTTCCTTGTTAAACCAGCCCGCCATTTGCACGCCGGTATTGCCCCCCGCCATGGGTACTAAATTAAAGGGTGCATAGGCTTCGCGCCATAATGCTAAGCCGCCGCCGTGGTATAGCCAGCCATTCATTTCCTGGGCGGTCATGCCGAAGGGCACGGCGGTGAAGAATATTGATGACGCTAATTTGCCCTTCCAGTAGTAGGCGGCGCCGTGACCCGCTTCGGCACTGCCGGTAGATACCGCATCGAAAACGCCCATGGCAGGGACTAACTCGCCAGCGCCGTAGACTTTAATCAGTAGGCGGCCCTGACTCATTTTATTGACCATGGCGGCAAATTTTTCCGGCGCAGTGCCGAGCCCAGGAAATCCCTTTGGCCATGTAGTGACTAATTTCCAGTGGAAAACCTGTTGCCCCGTGGCATTGCTTTGCTGATCAGCTCGTTTGTCTTTGCTGCGCTCACCCACATATAACCAGCTCATGGCAACGAGAGCGGCTAGCAGTGCTAAAATGACAAGCGGTGAGGTATTGGCTTTGGTCGCCTGCTTCATTGTTATTATTCCTGTCTTACAATAACTGCAAATTCGCGTACTGCAGCACTAACCATTTGCTGCCTTCATCTTCAAAATTCACCTGTACGCGGGCACTGGCACCTTGACCTTCAAAGCTGATGACCACGCCGGCACCAAAAATACTGTGCAGTACCTGCTGTCCTAAACCGAAGCCAATAGACGCCGCTGCAGCTTGCTGCGAAGTGGTGGTGCTTTGTGCGTAGCTACTGGGTCGGGTAACGGTATTATTAATTCGCACTTCATTAATAAGTTCGTTGGGAATTTCGCGTACAAAGCGCGATAAACTATTAAAACTTTCCTGGCCGTGCAGACGGCGAGATTCGGCATAGCTTAAATATAATTTTTGTTCGGCGCGAGTAATACCCACATAGGCAAGGCGTCGCTCTTCTTCCAGGCGCTCAGGGTCTTCCATCGACATTTTGTGGGGGAAGAGATTTTCTTCCACGCCAACGATAAACACAGCGGGAAACTCAAGGCCCTTGGCTGAATGCAAGGTCATTAACTGCACGCTGTCTTCGTGTTCGTCAGCCTGTTGATCACCGGCATCGAGCGCCGCCTGATCCAGGAACGCGCGCAGGGGTTCGGCTTCCTCGTCTTCCGAGCTATAGCCGCGTGCGGCGGTAATTAATTCCTGCAGGTTTTCTACCCGCGCTTGCGCCTTTTCGCCTTTTTCTTTTTCGTGAAACGCGATCAAGCCGGATTTGTCGATGGTAATGCTCACTTGCTCGTCCAGCGGCAAGTCCTGGCACTGAGCGGCTAAATCTTCGATAAGCGATAGAAAGCTGCGCAGGGCATTGCCGGCGCGGGCGGGTAGCATGCCGTTTTCTATAATCGCCACCGCAGAGCGCCACAGTGATAGCTGATGTTGGCGTGCGTATTCGCGCAGGATTTCGACCGTGCGATTGCCGATGCCGCGGGTCGGGGTATTAATGACTCGCTCGATGGCGGTGTCGTCGTCGCGCAGCGCAATAATGCGCAGATAGGCGAGGGCGTTCTTGATTTCTAAACGATCATAAAAGCGCTGGCCGCCGTAAATACGGTAGGGCACTCCGGCGCGAATTAAATACTCCTCCAGTACACGGGACTGGGCATTGCTGCGATACAACACGCCGATATCGCTGCGGCGATAATCGTCGCGCAGTAATTCGTCAATGCGGTCTGTGACAAAACGGGCTTCGTCCTGCTCGTTAAAGGCGGCAAACAGGGCGATCTTGTCGCCGTCTTCACCTTTGGTCCACAGCTCTTTGCCCATGCGCTGGCTGTTATTGGCAATCAGCGCATTGGCGGCTTTTAGAATGGTGCCGGTAGAGCGGTAGTTTTGTTCCAAGCGCACGATTTGGGTGTTTGGAATATCTTTTGAAAACTGTTGTATATTCTCTATGCGCGCGCCGCGCCAGCCGTAAATGGACTGGTCATCATCGCCCACGGCGGTCATCGCCATGCCCTTGCTGGTTAGCAAGCGCAGCCATGCGTATTGCACCGCGTTGGTGTCTTGAAATTCGTCTACCAATACATGCTTAAAGCGCTGCTGGTAGTGATCGAGAATGGCGGCATTGTCACGCCATAGCTCTAAGGCGCGCAGTAATAGCTCGGCAAAGTCGATAACTCCCTGTTGGCGGCAGACTTCTTCGTAACGACGGTAAACCTTGAGCATGGTGGTTAAATAGTGATCACCACCAAAGTCGTCAATATGTGCAGCCCTGCGGCCCTCATCTTTGTGACCGTTAATAAAGTATTGCGATTGGCGCGGCGGCCAGCGGGTGTCGTCTAATTCCAATTCGCGATGAATGCGTTTGAGTTGGCGCAGCTGATCGTCGCTGTCCAGAATTTGAAAGTTATCGGGTAAGCCTGCTTCACGGGCATGGGCTTTGAGTAAGCGATGGGCCAAGCCGTGAAACGTCCCCACCCACATACCGTGGTTTACGTTGCCATCCAGCAGCGCTTCGATGCGGCCGCGCATTTCGCGGGCGGCTTTATTGGTAAAGGTCACCGCCAAAATGCTGTAGGCAGACAGGCCTTCAACCTTTATCTTCCACGCAATGCGGTGTACCAAAACCCGGGTTTTGCCACTGCCTGCGCCAGCCAGTACCAGCGTGCCGATGCTGTCAGCGGTAACGGCGTCGCGCTGCGCGTCATTGAGATCATCAAGAATATAAGATACGTCCATGGCGGCATATTCTACTGGGATTAGTCGGCGCTGGCACCGCTAAAATGTGATTAGCGACGAGTGAGCAGCAATATTAGTAATGAGCGCTACGTTGGAGGGGTTAAATGATGGGGGTAGCGGTAGTGATGTTGTCGCTGAGAAAGAAGAAGCCGCTAGGCATTATGTCTGCTGGGACATAATATCTAGCGGCTAAGTGGTAGAGATATCGTTATGAACTTATTGTGGGCTGGGCCCTATGCGGTCATTTTTGAACTGCTATTTCCTCACTAATTGGTCCTTCATCTGCAATACGCGTAAAGCTAGCTTCAACGAGTACATCGGCGAAATCTTCTTGGCCGGCTGGGCTTTTACTATCAATTAACACACTATTCGCTGCACCTTTAACGGGTGCGTAGTTGAGAAACCATGTGTCGCCAAACTCGTCTGTTTCAGTGTACGACAGAGTACCTGCGGAGTTGACATTCCAAACCAAGGTGGTGACATCATCTTCTTCGAAAGTCACGGTGCCTGTGCCATCGTCCTTAAGTTGAATGCTGAAGCTTTCCACGAAGCCGACCTTGTCATGATAAGACGGCGAGGTAGATGTGATCTGCCAATTGCCGACTAACTCTGCCTCATCAAATCCGGTGTCCCGATTAACGAGGATGTCTACCAAGTTTTCACCATCACCAACGAGTGTGGTTGTGAACTGTCCTACCCGAGCAAAGAATATCTCATCTTCCTCGTCGACGAATTTTAAGTCACCCCACCGCTCTACAGTAAATGCGCTAGTGTTGTCGCTCAGATCGTCTTTATTGTACAGGCCACCATCTCCATCGCTGTCGACATTGGCTGTGAAAGTATAGTTGCCCTCATTTATTGAGAATGTACCAAACTCGCCAGATAAGGCTTGCTGGGGTTCGCCATCATAGTTTTCTAGATTGTTGGTGTGGGCGATGACGTACTCACTGTCAGATAGAAAAGTCAGTATATTTAGGTTATCCGCATCGGCTTCATAGAGTTGCCATGCGCCTTGTAATTCTTGATTCAGATTTTTTACGCGGCTAAACACGACCGTGTCACTGTCGACGTCGGTAAAGGTGAGGCTTAGGGTGTCGCCAGTGACGGTGGCAGTGGATACGGAGCTTCCGTCATCGTAAAGTCCGCCTGAATTATCGGACTGGGCGATGAGCGATGTGCTGAAATCACCGTTGTCGACATCCCATGTGTAATTTCCAAACTCAACCGAGCCCGCTGTTTGATCGCCGTCATCGCTGTGCTCGTGAATGATGATATAGCGCGATTCGTCAATAAATGTCAGTATATTTCGCTTGCCCTCGCCTTCACTGTATAGCCAGCTGCCGAGGATTTGGGATTCTTGGGCGTTCAGGAAATGTGCTTCAGCCTGCTCTTCGCTGACTAGCTGAATGCCGTCTTCGATGGTATCAAGTATGGCTTGGGCTTCACTGTCGAAGTTGGCACTGGCTAAGTCTAAGGTACTATCTTTAAAGGCATTTTCCGCTTCTGCTGAGATTGAAATGCCATTGTCGGGATTGCTATCGTCGTCTAGTGATTGCAGTAGCTGCAAGATATTGGTCCGAACTTCACTATTACCCTGGGCGAGGTCAGTTGGCGTAATTTGCTGTGTCGCGCTAACACTGGGAAATTCAAAGTCGCCAATAGAGAATACGACCGACTCGCCATCGCGGTAGTCAAATTCACCCAGGGCGTTGGTCAGACCCTGCAAGCTATCAGTTTGGTACTTAACGCCGAAAACCGGGCTATCGGTAAAAATGCCTTTGAGGCTATCGCTGGGAGCGCTGGAACCACCGCCGCCAGAGCCACCGCTGCCACCGCCGCACGCGGTGATAAGAAATACACAGTTTAAACCAAGCAATTTCAACTTCATTACAGCTACTCCAATATCTGTACTATTTTTTAGAAAATACCTACTCAAAATACATAGCTTGCATTCGGTGTGAGGCTAAGACTAAGGCTAAGTCTTATTCCGTGAAGAGGCTTCCCCAATATTGGGGAGGGCGACGTTTAGTGACGAGTAGAGGCCAATGCTCATGGGCTGAGTTACAATGAGAACCCAAGACTAATAAAATCGAGATGTCGGAGTTAAATTTGCGACCGAGAAATATTATCCGAGCCATGGAAACCTGCCGGGAGCAAATGCGCCGGTCTGAGCGCAAAGTGGCGGACTATATTCTGGCAAACCGCAAGGAAGTGATTCATATGCGCATTGTCGACCTTGCGCAGGAGGCTCACGTCAGTGAACCTACGGTAGTGCGTTTTTGTCGCGCGGTGGGCTGCGATGGTTTTCAGAACTTTAAAGTTGCACTGGCCCAACATATTGCCCACAGCCCCGAGTACGAAGAGTTTAGTTTTGGCGACGAAGATTCCGCACGCCAATACACCTTTAAGGTGTTTGACTCGACGATGGAGGCCTTAAAAAAGGTCCGCGACAACATTGAAGTCGCCGCCATAGAGCAAGCCGTGGAATTGCTTAGCAATGCCCGTCGCGTTGAGTTTTACGGCTTTGGCGCCTCTGCCGCCGTCGCCACCGACGCCCAGCACAATTTGTTTCGCCTGCAAATATCGGCCAGTGTGTATTCCGATCCCCATGTGCAGGCCATGTCGGCGATGTCTCTGAATCAGCAAGATGTGGTGGTGGTCATTTCCCAATCGGGCCGAACCAAGGCCTTGTTGGATGCCATAAACTTAGCCAAACGCAACGGCGCGCCGGTGATTGCACTCGCGCCCAGTGGATCACCTGTCGCTGCGGAGGCAGACCTCGCCATCTATATTGATGTAGATATGGATGAGGGCGATTACACCCCCTTGCCGTCGCGCCTTGCGCATATGGCGGTACTGGATATTCTGGCGGTGGGAATCTCCCGCAGCAAGGCGGGGGTGCGTGAGCATTTGAAAACCATAGAAAAAGGTTTGCAGGTTCTGCGTACAGATATTAAAGAGTGAGTGTTGTTCCGCCGCCGGATAATTCAATTCAGCTTATAAACGAGCAACCTACAAATACTGCGTTAAAGTGATACATTCCAACGAAGGTATTTTCGGTGATCACAGGGAAAGAGTTTACTAAATAAAGGGATAGGGTATGAAGATAGAAAACGGTTTTGTAGATAGTGGTCAGAGTGACGTGTTTAAACACGTCACATCGACGTATATTTAGCTGTTATGTGAAAGGCCATGATTAAGTTTTTTGCCATGCTTCTAGCATTCCCACTCGCTATCGCGGCGCATGAAAATTGCGAGGAAGGCTCGGATGGTTTCATACATTGTGAGCAGCCTCAGGCAAGAATGCTTATGCATCAAGGCCGGATGGTCGAAGTTGGCAGGTACGGAGATAAGAGCGGATATCTAGAAGCATTGGAGTGCATTCAGGAGAGCATTTCTTCAGGTGACCTTATGGGCAAAACGTGGAATTCCACGTATATGCGCAGCTCTTTTGTAAAAGTGCCAAAAGATATCGCAGTGACAGATATCTCACTGACTCCCCAATTCAGAACGTACTCCGTAGTATTGGGAGGCCACAAGTTTGCATATGTGGTCACTCTTGCCCCTGATGGATCGTGCCAAATTGAGAATGATGAGTTTATAGATGTATGAAATCACATAACAAGGTAGGCAAAATCGCCCGCAAAAAGCGCGGGCTGGACTTGCTAACGCTCGCCTTTGCTACCGGCGTTAACTGTATCTATGACCACTGACTTACAAAAAGAACGAGAAATGGTTTACGCATCCCAATTGGCTAAAACTCTAGGGTGTAATTGGGCTATTGAGTTTCCAGCCAATGAGCTTGAATGGCCCGACTTACTTGTTCGTGATGGTGACCAACAGTTTGGCCTAGAAGTAAGAGAAATTACTAAAGATAAAGAAACAAAAAAGGGCTCCAAGCGAAGAGCAAACGAGAGTCGAAACAATCAAATGATCCAAACGCTTGCAGATAGCTATTATCAGCAAGCTAGTATTCCTATGAAGGTGGGGGTCTTAGGAAATATTGATAATGAGATGGAAATTCTAGAATCGCTAATTCAGTTCATCAGTGACTCTAATGAATGGGATAATCTAAGAATAGAGACAAAAAACCGGTCTATACTCTACGCGACTCACCTTCCAGAAGAAGTAGGAATCTATAAACGATGGGAGTATGTTGATGACAGAGTTGGGTGGGTGAGAGAAATCGATAGTGAATTTCTAACTCAGTTCGTCACCGAGAAGGAACACAAGATTTCAAAGTACAAGTTACACTTGAGCGATATAAGGCTGTTGTTGGTCGCAGATCCTACATATAGTTCTGGTCAACTCTCGTTTACAGATAGCAAAATTGACGTTAAAAGCGAGTTCAGTGAAATCTATTTTTTGGTCTATCCAAATGAAGTTTATCGCTCAAACAGTTAACAAGCGCGTCAAATACGACGCGCGTACCTCGCGCGCTTTACGCGGGCGTTGAGGCTGTAGAAAAACCTCCATTTCGATAAAAGTTTTGCTAAAATTGGCCAAAGCATTAAGGAGTGATGCGAATGCCCAAGTTCAAGCCCTATGACTACAATCAAAGCGCAATGATTGTGATCAATTACGAAGACCAGCTCCAACCTGGCACCTTCGAACACGCCATACATCATCTGATTAATAAACGCATAGATCTGTCTGCATTTGACGTGAACTACCAAAACGACGACGGTGGTCGACCCGCGTATGATCCAGCGATTCTGTTAAAAATAATCCTGTTTGCGTATTCCAAAGGCATTACTTCAAGCCGAGAAATACAGTGGTGCTGCGAATCTAATGTTATTTTTAAAGCGCTTTCATGCGATACCGTGCCGCACTTCACCACCATAGCTAGCTTCGTAAGCAGCTACCCCAAAGCGATTGAGAAGCTGTTTGAGCAGATATTACTGGTCTGCCATCAAGAAGGATTATTAGGCAAAGAACTCTTCGCTATCGACGGGTGCAAGTTGTCGTCGAATGCTGCCAAGGAATGGTCGGGTACTTTTAAAGAGTTGGAACAAAAGCGCGATAAAATTAAGCGTCAGATTCGTCATTGCCTTAAAGAACACCGCAAACTAGATAAAACTGACCCCGATCAGAAGCAGCAAATACAACGCACCAAACAAACCATTGATACCTTGGACAAAGCCTTTGAGCGGATAGACCAATTCCTAAAGACGTCAGCCCCAAGGACGGGGCAAGGGAAGCGGCCAAAGGAAGTAAAAAGTAATATCACCGACAATCAGTCGGGTAAAATGACCACCAGCAAAGGCACTATTCAAGGTTATAACGGTGTGGCCACCGTCGATAAGAAACACCAGATCATTATCGACGCCCAGGCTTTCGGCGAAGGCCAAGAACACCACACCCTACAGCCCGTGCTTGAAACCGTGAAGTCCCGGTTAAACAAATTAGGCATTCGCAAAGACATCTTTAAAGGCCGCTACAAACCGATCATCACTGCAGACACCGGTTTTGCCAACGAAGCTAATATGGAATACCTCCACAGCAATAAAGTGGATGCCTACATTCCCGATAACCAGTTCCGTTCACGTGATCCTAAATTCCAAGATCAAAAAACAAAGTACGGCAAACGGCATCAGACTAAACCAGAAAACCAAAAGCGCAAGGTGATTCCGGCAAGCGAATTTGACTTTAATCCAGTAAACTTGGTTTGTATTTGCCCCGCAGGCAACAAGATCAGCTTCCGAGGCGAGCGACCCGACGAGAACGGCAATCCAAAAGCTTACTTCGAAGGAAAGCTTCTGCAATGCAGAAACTGCACAATCAAAGATAAATGCATGCAAAACCCGGCGGCGGCAGATCACCGCAAAGGCGCGGGTCGGCAAGTCTCTTTCTTGCTGGAGCACAAGCGGGAACCGAACTACACTGATTGGATGAAGCATCGCGTCGATAGCGCCAAGGGTAAACAAATATACAGTCATCGCATGTCCGTGGTGGAGCCTGTATTTGGCAACATCACCACGAACAAGCGGCTGAATCGATTTAGTTTGCGTGGGAAGCAGAAAGTAGATGCTCAATGGAAGCTCTACTGTATGGTACATAACATTGAAAAACTGATGAATTACGGCCATATCGCAGCTAGGTGAAGTAGATTAGGCGAATGTCTGCTGGAATATGAAAAAACAGCGACCTGACGATGAAGAATTCGTATGAAAATTAAATTAACTAAAAATGTTGGGCTGGAAGATTGCGTGAGCTGAAAATACGTTTTCCTACAGCCTCGTTAGTGCACACTGGAGTCAGCATGGGAAGAAAAGCAAAGCATCATTACATTCCAAAATGCTACTTGAAGGGATTCACAAATGGAGGTGAAAGCTCTTCACCATTTTGGGCTGTGCCAATAAATAACGACAAGCCATTCCCTACTAGCCCAAATGATGCATGTGCCCAGCGAGACTACTACACAGTAGATCATAAGAATTCTTTGATTGTTGAAGATTTCTACGCTGAGAAAATCGAGCCTAAAATAAGTGCGGCTATTAGTTACATTAATGTACATTCGTGCCTACCCCCCAAGGAAGAAATGAGGTGTCTGATTTTATTACTGGCGACTCTGTATTTGCGAGTTCCTTCGCATAGAGAAAACTTAGAAATGCCTATGCGGAGAACGAAAGAAATCGTAGAGAGCATGAGCCAAGATATAAATATCTCTAATAAAAGCGAATTCGATTACTCTAAAACTGATCTTATACAGGCAGAGTTAAGGTTAATAGATACAGTACAAGAGTGCTTATCGAATAAGTTTTATCAATTGTTCATAGTCGAAGATGAAAGTCTTAATGTAATTACCTCGGATAATCCTTTTATCATTAGCCACCCTAAAGACGGTAAAGGATTTTACTTTGGCCTAAACACATCAAATATTGAAATATGTGTGCCGATTACAAGTAAAGCAATATTGATCGCTAGAAATGAGAAAATGAAAGAAGGGGCTTTCACGGCCACTAAAGAGTTAATTGGTTTAACAAATACAAAGCTCGTATTGTCTGCTAGCCGGTTCTTTTATTCCAATACGGAAGAGATATTGCTGGGTGATGATAATATCTCCGTCCACAAACACAATATCAGCACTAACAAGGCAATGCACCCGACAAGCGGGTGATTGCGGCGTTGAGGTTGTAGAATAACTCTAAAAATAACGGTTTTTGATAAAGTACAGCATCGAATTCAGGAGCGACTACGTACCCAATTTCAAGGAATACTCCCACGATATAATCGCAGTGGTCGTGATTGATTTTCCTCAACAGTTATCCCATAGATATGGTGCTGAATTCACCAGCGAAGAAAGGATCTAACATTGAGAGCTGAGCTTAGAAATAAAATTATCGAAGTTTGTGATCAAAAGATTAGTAAGCGGGGCGATGGCGTGGGTTTATCATTTTATGCATTCTTTAAAAATAAGAATGACCAACCTGATGTCCTGATGGAAGCCGCTAGGTGGTGGATTGAAACGCATCAGTTAGATCACTTTGAAAAGGCACTAAAGATTAAGTCTTTGGTAAAGTCTGGTCTGTAATCATTGGCATGTTCAAGTAGCTATGATGGAGAGAAGGCATGGAAGATGTGATGACTGATAAGGACGAGTCAAAGATGGATTTAGAAAACACTGATGGTGACATACTGCGCGAGCAGATGGAGTCGGCTTGGAGCTGCAATAATTGACGGCTTAACAATGATTCCTATAACACTTCCATTGATGTATTTTACCGGCGGTTTCGATGATATTTCAAAAGGCATAGAGCCTTCCGTCTCCTACTTCTTGGCCTTGTCCATTGCGGGCATGGCAGCATTCCTGCTAATTCACGGTAAGTTTTTGGTAAGAGATGGACAAACCCTGGGCAAAAAAGTACTAAATATTAAAATAGTGACCTTAGCTGGGCGGCATGCAGACGTTCCCACTCTGGCCAAGAGATATGGCTTTAGCTGGCTGATTCCACTCATCCCAGTTATTGGGCCCATTATAAATATCGTCAATATACTCTTTATATTCACTAAATCTAAACGGTGTTTACACGACCATGTCGGCGAAACCAAAGTAATAAATTCTAACTAGCAAAGCGTGCCGGCGGAAATATCCGTCGGCTAACTAAGGCATTAAAATAAAATCTTAACTGCTAGTTTTTAAGCATCTACTGCGCTAAATACATTATCCCGCGTGCCATTCAATCTTGGCACCCAAGACAACCACATCGGTGAAAAGCCGTGGCTATTGTTGTCAGTTCACTCGGCCATTTTCCTGGCGCATGCTTATCCCATGGCTTTGGTGTATCTGTTCCAATGGCCTCGACCTTCCTCTTTGGTTTTATAAAGCGCTTTATCCGCAGCGGCAAACAAGCTGCCTGCGCTGGTGGTATTATCCAACATACTGCTGGCGCCAATACTGATACCAATATTGATATATTTTCCTGAGATTTTAAAAGGCTTCGCGACCGCTTCAATAATATTTGTGCAGATTCGCCCAACGGTTTCATAATTCACCGCGTTTTTGAGGATAATGCCAAATTCATCGCCACCGAGTCGTGCAACAATATCGCTTGAGCGGACGCTGGCCTTGAGCCGCACTGCGACTTCCTTGAGAAGCTCGTCTCCAGCCTGATGTCCTAAGGTGTCATTGACTTCCTTGAAGTGGTCAAGATCGAGAAGTAAAAGGTGAAGCGGGCTATGAGAATCAATCGACGCGCTAATCTCTCGCGCCAGATAGGTATCAAAACTGCGGCGATTTGCTAAGTTAGTTAAAGGATCTTCTTCAGCCAAGGACCGTATCAATTGCTCATCTTTCTTGCGGGAGCTTATGTCAACAAAGGTGGCCAATGCCCACCCCAGTTCAGCCAGAATGACTCCGCCGTGGATGGTTGTTTTGATCTTGCCATCTTTACAGAGCACATCGACTTCAACCTGGTCAATTTCGAAGTCTTCCGATGTGGGATTGCCGAGATACTTATACCAGTTAGCGTCCGCTTCGGCGCGTTGCTCTGGATTTGGGTAGGTTTTGTCTACCCACTCTGGAATCGTTTGAAAATCGCGGACGTCGTAACCGAATAATTCCGTAAATTTCCGGTTGGTAAAAAGTATGCGGGCGTCGGATATTCTCGCCCATGATATGGCGACAGGTAGGGAGTTGAGCACTACTTGTAGATGCTTATCAAGATGTTGCTCGACTGTGGATAATAAAGGCGATGGATTCTTATTCATATCTAGCTTCTGCGCCAGTGGCATGGTGTGTAATATATCTGTGACCTATGCTATCAGACATCCGTTTAAAGGAAATTAGTGGAATTCCGAGGGGTATATAGCGTAGAAAAATGATTCTTTATCCGCAGCTGAATATTGTTGTTTTTTAAGTTCTTGCTGCGAATGTGTCGTGTCGATGCGGTGCGTTTACAGTACCGCCGCACGGGTAAATAAGCGACAACGGAAGCTAATGTTGACTGAGCTCATATTCGCTGGCCCCGTTGTGCTCGGGTCATCAATAGTAAGCCGTAATTTTAGGCACCTACTACGCCAATCACACTGACCCGCGTGCCATTCAATCTTGGCACCCGCGATAGTGGATCTAGGTCTGTATTTGAAACTAGGGTGTTGCGGTTTACCCCACCGTTGTAGGTACCTTCTCCAGTTTTCGGGTCGAAGGTGCGATAGCCCCAGCCGTGTTCCATTACCGCGACGCCGCAGCGAATGTCTTTTGAGAGTTTCGCCTTGGCTTGTAGCTGGTTGGTCACTGAGCTGACAGTAACGGTTTGGCCGTCGATGATGCCGAGCTTCTCACCGTCGGCGATATTTATCTCGATGGTGCCGCCGCTCATTTCCTGTTCTTTCATACCGCTCATGCTGGTTTCCACCGACCACGAGTTCATCATTTTCATGCGGCGACGGCCAATAAGTTGAAGTGGGTAGGCGGAGGTATCAGCGGGCTTTTCTTTTAAACGCTCGACGAGGGTTTGCACAAATATCTCTGGCGCAATATTCACTTTGCCATTGGCGGTGCTCAATTTTTTGAATAGCGCGCCGAACTGGGGGCGGGTATCTACACTGCCAAGACCATGTTCGGCATTATTAATGTCCTTCCATTTAAACATGCCGCCGGATTTAACTAGCACCCGAGACAACCACATTGGCGAAAAACCGTGACTTTTATTACCCGTCCAATTCGCTAATTTCACTGTCGCTTTTACTACAGGGTTTAACCATTGTTTACCCATCACAAACGGTTTGTTCATGCTAATGGTAAGGTCGCGTAGAAACTCCCATTCGTAACGCATACCGTCTGGCAGCTCAACGGCGGCGCGGCTTATTTGCGCCCGTGGCGCTGGGCTAAGCGCTTGCAGCAAGGGATTGATTTCTGAACGTTCTAAAAAGTGATCGCCGGGAATTAACCAATCTGCATGACGATGACTTTCACGCTGGAATTGATCTATGACGACGAAACATTCCAATTGCGAAAGTGCCGCATCGAGTTTGTCGCCATCTGGCCCCGACACGACGGGGTTACCACTATTCATTATTAAGGCGCGAATTTGGCCTTCACCTGGCGTGGTGATTTCATCTGGCAGTTCAGCGAGGCTATGTGAGCCAGCCACGTTTTTATTGCCGCGCACACGACTAACGGCGTCTGACTTTGGAAATAATTTATCGCCTGCGGCCAGTAAATCGAGAACACCAACCGCGTAGTAAACGCCGCCTTCTTGCTCTACGCGGTTGGTGATTAAATTTAGCGCCTGCACCAGCCATAGCGCGAGTACGCCGTTGCGACCCTGACTGATACCGGTGCGGCCAATCGCCATGGCGCGCGGTGCCTTAGCAAATTTTTCTGCGAGGCGATAAATGGTATCCAGTGGTATATCACAGAGCTGGCTAAGGGCGTTTAAGTCCGCGCTTTGGGCGTGGGATTTTAATGTGGCTAATCCGTGAAGGTGCTGGCTCGGCGCATTGCCCCAGTTATTATCAAAAATGATTTTGATCATCGCCAACACCAGTGCCCAATCTGTTTCTGGCAAAGGGGCGATATGCTGACTGGCTTTCGACGCGCATTCCGTGGTGCGCGGGTCAATAACAACCAATTCTGCGCCGGCGTCTTTACGGGCAAGTACCCGCTTCCAACCGTCGGGAGAGTAACCTATCCAGCACATGCCGCTAATTTGAGGATTGGTGCCGATCAGGAGGAAGTAGTCGCAGTAATCGATATCGGCCTGCAGGCTAACCCAGGGATTGCCGTACAGGTTTTCTGACACCACATGCAGTGCGTTTTGATCTACCGAGCCAACCCAAAATCGACTTTCGGTGCCAATCGCATCTAGGAACATGGCCTGAAATAGCGCGCTGCCAAAATTGAAGCCGTTGGGGTTGCCGGTGTAGCTGCCGACGGCGTTGGCGCCGTGTTTATCAATAATGGCATTGAAGCGCGAGCCAATATCGCTAATGGCCTCTTCATAACTTGATTCTACATAGCGGTCGCCAACCCGTTTCATCGGTTTGGTGATGCGCTTGGGATGGGTCAGGGCGAGGTGGGCCTTGGCGCCTTTAATACAATAATCCCGCCAGCTAAACGCGTTCTCCTTATCTGGCTCTATTTTCAAAACTTGATTGTTTTCAGAGCTGACTTTCAGGCCACAGGCCTGTTCGCAAATACCGCACACGGTGTAGCTAGTTTTCATTTCACGCTCCGACGCTTTTTATCGTTATGACTTGCTGGTCTTGCGTAAGGGCGCCGACCTTATCGGACGTGGCCCTACATATCTGAATCCATACTACTGCGTCGAATAATTGTGTCAACAGGAAATAGTTTCTTTTTGGTGGCATGTGGGCGTGTGAATCAAAAATCTTCGTAAATGCGTGGCGAGCTCATTTTCTTAAGTCTTTCTTAAATGTCGCCCTTTAGGCTGCAAGCATGAAATCTCGGAATGAGCGCGCAACTATGTATACACAGACAGAGTATCCACAGACAGATTCAGGTCAAAACGGATTAGATGGTGTTCAAGCTGCTAATTCTCAGTCTAGCGAGGCACTCGAAATGTCCCCGCAATTATTTCTGCTCGGCCGTAAAGCGCCTGAACGGGCTCAAATAGAGGCGTATATCGCCAACAAATTTTCTAGTACTTACGGCGCTACCTTGCGCGAATTCCTACCTTTCTTTCTTATCATGCGAGCTCGCCGCGAGATATCCGGTGTACTTGGTATGCGTCGCGGGAGTCATGGTCACGCCTTGTTTGTAGAGCAGTATATGGACAAACCCGCAGAGCGTCTTCTGGGGGAGATATTAGGTCGCCCCGTTGAGCGCAGCAGCTTGGTCGAAATAGGCAATTTAGTGTCGACCTGGCGCGGTAGCAGTCAAATGTTGTTTATCGCGCTAGCGTCCCTAATTTGTCGAGCCGGAGCCGAGTGGGCCGTATTTACCGCAACGCCAGAGGTACAAAAATTACTGCGTCGCTTGCGGGTGGAGCAGCATGCCTTGTGCGAGGCCGATGGCCGTCGACTAGGTGTTCAGCTGGCCGATTGGGGCACATATTACGACACCAAACCCACAGTGATTGCCGTTAATGCACGCCATGCCGTGTCTGTTTTTGCCAAGCAGCCGATGATGGCCATGTTGCTAAACAGCTGCGATGCACAATTGGCAGAGGTAGATGACAGCCTGAATCTGCGAGCGCTGTATGAGTAAAATAATTGACGCGCTGCAGCAGGTGGCGAACGTGTCTGGCGACTCGCCTGCTCTTCAAGGTGAGAGTTTGACCTTGAGTTACAGCGACTTGTTTAATACGGTGGCTAGAGTAGCCGAGCAATTGAATACCTTAGGTCTTGAACGGCTTGGCCTCGCCGCAGACAACGGCCCAGAATGGATTATTGTCGACTTAGCTTGCCAGTTAGCGGGTATCCCCCTAATTCCGCTCCCTGGCTTTTTTACACCAGAGCAAATGCGTCACGCGCTCGACAGCAGCGGTGTCGATGCCTTGCTTAGTGACCGCAAAGACCTTGGTCATAGCAGCGCGGCTTTATTCGGGCCGAGGATCAGCGTTTGTTCAGTGCCACTTGTGGGTTTATCAACAATCCGTGTTTTTCGCTTAGAGGCCTCATCTGACAAAAACGCCTTGCCTGACAATACCGCAAAAATTACTTATACCTCGGGCTCAACTGGCCACCCCAAGGGGGTGTGTTTATCAAATGCCGGCCAATTCGCAACGGCCTCAGCGTTAAATCAGGCTTTAAAAGACATATCTTTGCAGCGCTACTTAGCGGTCTTACCACTCGCGACGCTATTGGAAAACGTGGCCGGCGTATACAGCGCATTATTGCGTGGCGCGCTGGTGATATTGCCCAGCTTGGCAACACTCGGTTGGGCGGGTAGCTCTGGTCTGGATATTTCCTGTTTAGCGGCAACGATTAGCGCATCGCAACCTGATAGCGCAGTAATACTGCCGCAAATTTTGAAAGGACTCATTGCCTATAGCGAAGCCGGTGAGTGGCGCGCGCCAGCAAACCTTCAATTTTTGGCTGTTGGCGGCGCGCGAGTGGCCCCCGACCTGATTGCGCGCGGGCGACAGCTTGGCTTGCCAGTGTATGAGGGTTACGGCTTGTCAGAGTGCTGCTCGGTGGTTTGTGTGAATCGCCCCGGCGCCGACAAGCCCGGCTCGGCTGGCAAGCCCTTAGCTCATTGCGATGTAAGTATTTTAGAGGGGCAGGTTATGGTTGGCGGCAATGTTTACCTTGGATATTTGCAGCAGGATTCCGGTGGCCGTTTGCTGACTGAGGTTGCTAGCGGTGATCTTGGTGAAATAGACGTCGATGGTTTTTTGTGGCTGCGCGGTCGCAGCAAAAATGTATTGGTAAACAGCTATGGCCGCAATATTTCGCCGGAGTGGCCAGAGAGCGAATTGTCCGCACTGGTGAGCATTCAGCAGTGCATGGTGATCGGCGACGGCCAAGCTTATTGCAGCGCTCTGGTTTTCCCATCACCAGGTGTAAGTAGCGAGCAAATCGCTAAAGAAATAGACCAATGCAATGCGCTGTTGCCAGATTACGCCCAGATCAAGCGCTGGGTGATGTTGCCCAAGCGGCTCAGTGTCGAAGACGGTTTATTAACCGCCAATGGCCGTTTGCGCCGCAATGAGATTTTGGCCTATTACGCTGACTTAGTGAATGAGTGCTATCTCGACGTTTTGCCGAAAGCTCGGACCACTGTATCTGCGCTGGGCTAATGCGCTGCCAGCGCCGCCAAGCTTAAAATGTTAAAGGAGTACGCAATGGGATTTTATGAGCAACTTCAACTAGAAACCGCGTCTGCCAGAGCGTCATTGTACGACATCGGTTTTATTCAAGAGGGTGTCAGCGGCAAGCTAAGCTTAAACGACTACATTCAATTTTTGATACAGGCCTATCACCACGTAAAACACACCGTGCCCTTGCTAATGGCCTGTGGCGGTCGTCTTGATGAGCGCTATGAATGGCTGCGCAATGCGGTCGCGGAATACATTGAAGAAGAGCTCGGCCATCAAGAGTGGATACTGAATGACATTGCCGCCTGCGGTGGCAATGCTGAGCAGGTGCGCAATAGTCGCCCCGCAGGCGCGACCGAGTTAATGGTGTCTTACGCCTACGACATGATTAATCGAGTTAATCCAGTTGGCTTTTTTGGCATGGTTCAGGTGTTGGAAGGCACTAGCATCGCAATTGCCGACAACGCGGCCGGTGCGATTCAACAAAGTTTGGGGCTGCCAAAAAAGGCCTTCAGTTATTTAACTTCTCATGGCGCATTAGATATTGAGCATGTCGAATTTTTTAAAGGCTTGATGAACCGGATTGAGGACAGCCGCGATCAGGAACAAATCATTCACAGCGCAAATATGTTTTACGGTTTATACGGCAATATCTTTCGTGAACTTGGTCGGCGCGGAGGAATGAAACATGCGGCCTAAACAATTGCGATTGAGGAATAGCTAAGCCATGACGACATTGACCATTGTGTTAACTGGTGCCTGTGGTGGTATTGGTCGAGCCTTGGCTGTTGCCTTTGCCAGCGCCGGCCATAATCTGGTGCTTATTGGCAGAAATCCCGATGCACTGGCCGCCTTGCGCGAAGGTTTAGAGAGACCGCGTAGCCACCGCTACATAGTGGCGGACTTGTCGTCGGCGGAAGCAATTACCGAGCTGTGCAGCGATATTGCTGATGGCTCGGCGATAGATGTGCTGGTGAATAACGCGGGTACCTCATCTTTTGGCGTGTTTGCAGAGACCGACGACGCCGTCGTAGAGCACATGTTTCAGTTAAATGTATTGGCGCCTATGCGTTTGTGTAAAGGCCTAATGCCGCTATTGCTAAAAAGCCGGAACGCCGCCGTTATCAATGTTGGTTCAGGTTTTGGCAGTATCGGCTTCGCCGGATTTACAGCTTATTGTGCTAGTAAATTCGGCCTGCGTGGATTTACTGAGGCCCTACAGCGCGAACTTGCTAATGAAAATATCGCTATACACTATCTAGCGCCAAGGGCGGTAAATACTGCATTGAATTCCGACAAGGTGGTTGCCATGAACGCCGAGCTTGGTAATGCCGCGGATGAGCCGGAAGTGGTCGCCGCTGCGGCGCTAGCGATGTTGCAGTTAAACAAAAGTAGCAATCGCTATTTGGGTTGGCCGGAACGCTTCTTTGTCCGTCTCAATGCGCTATTTCCCTCGATTGTGTCCGGAGCGCTAAAAAAGCAATTGGCTACGATTTTACGTTATGCGAAATCTGCCTAACCATCTGAGTTATAAAGAAAGGAGCGGCCTTAATGAAAATAATCACTATGAGATTTAGTCTTGCATTACTGCTATTGTCTGCGGCCCTTTCTGCCTACAGTGACAACGGCAGTGTCGATATTCAATTAGCAGCTAGCTCAGCAGTGACTGAGTTACAGACTGACTGGGCTAAGGCGCAATATGAGGCCGATCAAAAGCAGCAAGAACGTGATTTTAAGTCTCTGTTAAATCGCACAAATAGTTTTGTAAGTGCAGAGTCAGGTAATCCCGACCTTTATGTTTGGCGGGGAATCATTAAAGCAAGTTATGCTGGCGTAAAAGGGGGCTTGGGCGCACTGAGCTTAGTAAAAGAAGCGAAGGTCGATTTAGAAAAAGCAATAGACTTGGATGGTGGTTCATTTCAAGCCGCTGCGCGTACTAGTTTGGGTTCATTGTACTTTCAAGTGCCAAGTTGGCCAATTGGCTTTGGTAGTGATAAAAAGGCAGAGGCTTACTTACTTGAAGGCTTAGCTATGGCGCCTGACGATATAGAAAGCAATTATTTTTACGCGCTGTTCCTGCTCGATCAACGCAGAGGAGATGAGGCGCGCCAATACCTCGAACGCGCGTATACTGCACCTAAACGTCTCGGCCGCGGCTATGCCGACCAAGAGCGTCAGCGTGAGATACTTGAGCTGATTACCGAACAGCAGAAACAAAAATAACTTCGTAAAGGTGGTGTGCCGAATTCATGCGAGTTTTGTTAATTGAAGACGATGTATCGCTGGCTGACGGCACCGTAAAAGCACTTCGACGTGCCGGCTATGCCATTGATCATGCCGCAACAGGTAGCGAGGGGCGTCGCTTCGTTGAGGCCGGACAATTAGATATTGTGATTTTGGATTTAGGCCTGCCAGATATTGATGGCCTAGTGCTACTGCGTGAGTTACGACTATTGCAGACTGGCATACCTATACTCATTTTAACTGCGCGCGATTCCCTCACCGATAAAGTTGCCGGTTTAGACGCGGGAGCTGACGATTACCTCACCAAACCCTTCGCCTTCGAAGAATTGCTGGCTAGAATTCGCGTACTGTCGCGTCGCAATGCACCAGTGCGTGAGCCGGAACTTAAATTTGGCAATGTGCTTATTAATATTGCCAGCCACGAAGTTCGCCTGGATGGCGAAGTACAAAAATTATCCCGTCGCGAATTTGCGATATTGCGAGCGCTGGCAGATCGTCCTGGACAGGTGTTTTCCCGCGAGCAGTTAGAAGAAAAGCTCTATAGCTGGGGAGATGAAGTCACGAGTAATACCGTTGATGTCCATGTGCACAATTTGCGGAAAAAACTAGGCCACGACCTAATTAAAAATATTCGCGGTGTGGGATTTGTTCTCGGGAGCGCTGGGTGAATTCACTGCGCCGATTTTTATTGGTCAGCCTGCTGTCAGCATTAATGCTGGTCAATTTTATCGCCGCGCTTCACGGTTATCGCGCTAGCATGGCAGAAGCCGAAAATTTGTTTGATCAGAAACTCAAGGCGATGGCTCTGCAATTGTCATCGGTGCCCTTACGCACTGCAAACAATGCGCCTGCGCCGGATGACGAAAACATGGTGTTTCAGCTGTTCAATGCTGACGGCAAACTTGTGTGGCATTCGGTACACGCGCCAGATCAATACATCGCTGCGAATGAAGGTTTTAGCGAGAATAATTTTAATGGCTACCGCTGGCGTACCTTGAGTTATTTTAATTTTGTGAATGGTCATCGCATTATGATTGCGGAGCGAGTAGACCTCCGCTACCGGCTGGCAGAAAGTGTCATTCTTGAATCAATAATACCGGTTGTGGTGGTGCTGCCGGTGGCGGGGCTATTGATTTGGTTGATTATCGGTCGCGGCCTAAAAAGCCTAGCGATTTTGGCAAGAATATTACGGGGCAAAGCGGCCGACGATTTAAGCGCAGTAGACGTGGGGCAAGCTCCCAATGAACTCATGCCGGTTATTGAATCGGTTAATTCCATGTTGAGACGGCTTGCTGCCTCCTTTGAACGCGAGCGCCGTTTTTCTGCAGATGCAGCCCATGAGCTGCGAACGCCGATTAGTGCGATTAAAATCCATTTACATAATTTGCGTGATGAATACGGGCAAGACAATGAGTCTTTGCTTAGCTTGGAACGCGATGTTGATCGCTTGGCACATTTGGTAGAACAGATGCTGCTGCTGCACCGCACCACCCCTGATCACTACCCTGCCAAATTCGAACGTATATCACTGGCTGCATTGGCGCGAGAAGTTATTGCGGAGCGCTACCAGGATTTTGTGAGTAAGGATCAAATAATTGAGTTGCTTGGCAATGATGGTGAAGTAGACGGAGATCGTTTTGCAATCGGCATATTGTTGCAAAACTTACTCACTAATGCGTCAAAATATACTCAGTGTGGTGGCGCGATTCAAGTGAAAATAGAGGCCCTTGAAAACCGAGTTCGTTTAATCGTTTCTGATAATGGGCCTGGTATTAGCGCAGATATGAAAGAGCGTGTGTTTGAACGATTTTATCGTGTTGGCGGTGATCGTCACAGCTCAGGTGTTAGCGGCTGTGGTCTTGGTCTGTCGATTGCAGAACACATTGCCGAATTACATAGTGCAAGCATCTCTATGGCCACGGGTGATAATGGTTGTGGTCTCGCGGTCACTGTTGATTTTCCGACAACACTAATTGCGTTAAAAGCTAGCGGCAATTTAGCGCTGGAACAGTTCGGAGAAAAAAGGTGACCAGTTTACGAGTATCAATGATGGAAATTTTTCGACTCGTATTATTAGTCGTTGGCGTGTTTTTTTATATGCAGGCCTTTGCTGACAAGCCGGAATTTGAAATAGCAATTAGACAACATTTGTTTGAGCCTTCGGTGATTGTTGTACCGGCAAATACCAAGATTAAATTATGGGTCAGTAATGAAGATAAAACCCCTGAAGAGTTTGAAAGCTACGAATTAAACCGAGAGAAAGTGGTATTAGGCGGGCGTCGGTCACTCATCTTTATTGGTCCGTTGCCTGCGGGTGAATACCCTTTTTTCGGTGAGTTTAATCCCAAAAGTGCACAGGGAAAGATCATTGCGGAATAAATGGATGGGTCCTTTTTATAAAGGTTGGCGTCAATGCTATTAACCAGTGTGATCATAGTAATTCGCGAAGTGCTAGAGGCTGCATTGCTGGTCAGCATATTAATGTCGCTGTGCTTCAAGCTGGATATTGCACGTACATGGTTTAAGTGGGGTGTACTTGGTGGCGTAGTGGGGTCAATTGGCTTGGGTAGTCAGCTGGGTTTTATTTCCAATTTATTTGGTGGTATCGGCCAAGAGATTGTTGATGCGGGTTTGCAAATATTTATTTATATCTGTCTGCTTTATATCTGTGTTGAATTTATAAATCACTACTATCAGCGACAAGCCCTTAGTGGGACATTGCGATTCGTATTGGTGATCATCATTGTTTGTGCGATGTCGCGAGAGGGCTCAGAGATATATATTTATTTGTCTGCCTTTCAAAGCCTGCCACACGCTAGCGTGAGTTTATATAGTGGTTCAATTATTGGTTTAGGAATTGGGCTTAGCTGTTGCGCGCTTTTTTACTATTTTTTGTTAAGTTTTTCATTGGTGCGAACTTTGTCATTGGGCTGCGCACTGCTAACGGTGGTCGCTAGTGGCATGTTGCTGCAAGCCGGCAAAATGCTGATTCAGGCAGACATATTGCCAGACGGCCAGCTGTGGGATAGCAGCGCACTGCTCTCGGAAGAGAGCCTGTCGGGACAACTGCTCTATGCGCTAGCCGGCTATGAGGCAACGCCGGCTCCGGCTCAATTGGTGCTTTATCTGTTTGGCGCGGCATGTATGGCGTTGGTAATGCTGTTGCGTTACTGGCATTGGCAAGGACGTAAAGCAAGCACAAGGGCGTCTGACGATGAAAAATAGCAGCGACAAATATTTATTAGCGATAGCCGCCGTAGTGGGATTAGCTTCGTTTTCCCGGGCTGACGGTTTGCCGGTGGACAAAATATACGCGCCTTATGTAAACAGTTTAGAAAAAGAATTTGAATACCGCTTAAGTCAGGCAGAGGGCGGCTTGCAGGCACCTGATGGTTTCATTATTCAACGCTTTGGTTTTGGTGCCGCCATTTCAGATAGCATTGCCTTAGAAGCCTACCTTATCGCGCAAGGTCAGGACGATGCCGATCGACTAAGTGCTTATGAATTTGAAGCGCGCTGGCAAATTACTGAACAGGGCGAATTTACCCTGGATTGGGGCGCTATTGTTGAATACGAGCACAGTAGAGACGGCAATGTCGAAGAGTTGGCCGGCAAGATAATAGTGCTAAAGGAATGGGGCGGATTTGTTGGAACGGCCAACGCCAGTATCATTTATGAATCCAGTGAGACAACGGGCGATGAGTTTGAAACGGCCTTGTCGCTGCAGGCGCGCTTCCGCTATCGGCCGATGTTAGAACCGGCGTTGGAATTTTACGCGGCGGAGGATTATCGAGGCATCGGTCCCGTATTAGTCGGCGCTGCCCGTTTAAGCGGGGCGAATAGTTTGCGTTGGGAGGTGGGAACGGTGTTTGGTTTAGACGAGGATAGTGCAGATTACAGCTTTCGTCTTATGCTGGAATACGAGTTTTACTGATCATCCGAACGGTCTTCTGGATTGCGTCTACCCGCCATTTTCTGCCTAAAAAACAGCGGGAAGCGAGTGTTGATATACGATTGTTCGCGCATCACATGGTGAAAGCTGATGCTATTGTTCAAGGTCACCACGGCACCGCGTTCGTCTAGGCGATAAACAGTGCCTTCAATAAATTCAGATTCCTGATCGTGAAAAAGTATCTTGCCGCAAATGGTCTCGCCGACTTGAAGCCGCTTGCTAGGCTGTAACTCAATCACCACACTCTTTTCTGCGATTTCCAATACCTTGTACGAGTCGCCGGTATGGGTGTTCAACGGCGGCTGTGCGGTTCTCGGGTAGGGGAGACGAAAAAATCTCCGCCGCTGACTGTCTTTATTATCACTCATAACTAATTCACGATTACCCAACATTTTTGTCTCGTCTTCTTTGTAGAGCAAAGTGACCCGCTTGTCGAATTTTTGCCATGTCGGCTTTAATGCCTGTCTTATCGTATTATCGGCAAGTTAGTCGATTTCTTAAACCGAGGCGTAGACCGTGCGATTTGACAGCCAGCGCTGTATCAGGGGCTTAACGTGACTGGGGTGGGCTTGCATGATGTGTTGGGCCTGCTCTCGCACGTCATCGAGTAAGTCGGTATCGCGCTGTAAGTCGGCAATTTTAAAGCTCATTAAACCTGTTTGCCGTGTGCCTAAAACTTCACCTGGCCCGCGTAGCTGTAAATCTTGCTCGGCGATCACAAAGCCGTCAGTGCTGTCGCGCAGCGCGGTCAGTCGCTGTTTGCCGTTGCGGGAAAGCGGCGATTGATACAGCAATACGCAAAAGCTTTGCCGACTACCGCGGCCAACGCGACCGCGTAATTGATGCAGTTGAGCGAGGCCTAGGCGCTCCGCGTTTTCAATAATCATCAAGGACGCATTGGGTACATCGACCCCCACTTCGATGACGGTGGTTGCCACTAGTAAATTCAGTTTAGCCGCCTTGAATTCGGCCATGACCTCGGCCTTCTCTTTTGGCTTCATGCGGCCGTGTACCAAACCGACGCGGAGTTCGGGCAGGGTTTCTTTTAGTAATTCCCAGCTTGCCTCGGCCGCTTGAGCCTGCAATTTGTCTGACTCTTCGATCAGCGTGCACACCCAGTAAGCTTGCTGGCCGCTGGCGCAAACCGCGCGCAGGCGCTCCATCACATCGTCGCGGCGATCATTGGCTAGCACCACGGTATTCACAGGACTGCGGCCGGGCGGTAATTCGTCAATGATCGAGGTATCTAAATCGGCATACGCCGTCATCGCTAGGGTGCGAGGAATTGGGGTGGCGGTCATGATTAATTGATGGGGCTGTCCCACATTGGCGGCGGCTTTTTGTTTTAGGGCGAGGCGTTGATGAACACCGAAGCGGTGTTGCTCATCGATAATGACCAAGCCCAGCTTGGCAAACTCCACATCATTCTGAAACAGGGCGTGGGTACCCACTGCGACATGGGCGCCGTGGTTGGCTATCGCCTCGCTTTGCACCTGCCGCGCCTTGCCTTTGAGTTTGCCGGTCAGCCATGCCACGTTCAGGCCCAGCGGCTCCAACCACTGACTAAAGTTTTGGTAGTGCTGTTCGGCGAGAATTTCAGTAGGTGCCATTATCGCGACTTGATAGCCGCTGCTGACCGCCCGCAGTGCTGCTAGGGCCGCCACTGCGGTTTTACCGCTGCCGACGTCGCCCTGTACTAGGCGCAGCATCGGAATGTGGCCGTGCAAGTCTTTGGCAATTTCTGCGGCGACTCGCTTTTGCGCACCGGTGAGGGTAAAGCCGAGCTGGTCTAAAAAGGCCTTTTGTAGTTTCTTAGGTCCGTCGAGCGCTGGTGCACCGGAGCGCTGGGTTTCGCGCCGCAATTCCTGCAATGCCAGATTGTGGGCAAGCAATTCTTCAAATGCGAGGCGTCGCTGGCTGGGGTGGCGGCCGTCTTGTAATTGGCTGATAGACGCGTCTGTTGGTGGGTGGTGCAAATAGCGCAGTGCGTCTGCTAGCGTCCAATGGTCGCGGCTGAGTTGCGCTGGTAGTGTGCCGCTGGGCAGCCATTCGTTAATGGGGTGACTATCTAAATAGTGCAGCGCCTGATCACTTAATTTACGCCAGCTGGTTTGCGCAAAGCCTTCCGTGCTTGGGTAGATCGGCGTGAGTCGCTCCTCTACTGCAACAGGGGCGTCGTCGCTAATAACGCTGTATTCGGGATGATAAAATTCTAAACCGCCACTGCCGCGGCGCGCTTCACCATAGCAGCGCAACTTGGTGCCCGGAGTGAGTTGCGCTTTCTGGGCGGCATTAAAATGGAAAAAGCGCAGCGTGGTGGTGCCGGTATTATCTTGCAGTCGGCAGACAAGACTGCGCCGTCGGCCAAATACAATATCTGCGAGCAACACGGTGCCTTCAAAAACCACGTCGGTATTTAATTGCAGCGCCCCTAGCGGCGTAATGCGAGTGCGGTCTTGATAGCGCAGCGGTAAATGAAAGAGTAAATCTTGAATCGAGTTGATGCCGAGCGCCGCTAGCTTTTCCTGTAGGCGTGGTCCAACACCTTTTAAGGTGTTTACACTAACTTGATGGAGAGCTTGGGTCATTAAGCGGTGCTGGCCGTCAATTCGGGCGCGGCGGCTTTAATCGCTTTGCTAATCACATCGATGGCTTGGTGGCGTGGAAAACTCGTTCGCCAGGCTAAGGCGACGGTGCGGGTGGGCGGAATAGCGAACGGTCGAATACACAACACACCGTCACCGTAAGGGGCGACCTGAGCCGCCGACAGCGGCAATATGGTAATGCCTAGTTTAGATACCACCATGTGCTTTAGCGTCTCTAAGGAACTGCCTTCGACAACCGATTGTAATAGGCGGTCGCCATTGGCAAAGGTTTGACGCAGGCCGGGGCAGGCGGCCATGACTTGATCGCGGAAGCAGTGACCTTCTCCTAGCAGGAGCACGTTCTCATCTAGGAGATCGTCGTGATGTAGTTTTGCCTTTTTCGTTAAGGGGTGATCATTGGGCAGCAGTACCACAAAGGGCTCTTCGTAAAGGGCTTGGGTAACCACATCGCTTTCATTAAAGGGCAGCGCGACGATGATGGCGTCTAGTTTAGATGCGCGTAGTCTCTCCCTCAGTGTGCCGGTGAGATTCTCTTCTATATAAAGAGGCATCTCTGGTGCGAGTTCGCGGATGACCGGAATGCAACGCGGGTATAAATACGGCCCCACGGTGTGAATGGCGCCAATCGCCAGCGGTGTGCCCAGCGGGTCGCGACCTTGGTTGGCAAGTTCGCGGATATGGTCGGCTTGCTCCAAGACAATTTTGGCCTGTTGAATAACTTGCTCGCCGACTGGGGTGGTTTGTATTTGGCTGCGGCTGCGTTCAAACAGTGAAATGCCTAATTCGTCTTCCAGTTTTTTAATCGCGACACTTAGCGTGGGCTGGCTGACATGGCATTTCTCTGCGGCTTTGCCGAAATGGCCGGTCTCTTTTAAGGCGAGAATGTAGCGCAATTCTGTAAGCGTCATAAAAAACCTAAGTTGATAGTTAATAGCTATGGCGCTAAATAGTACATGTTGGCTCTAAAAACACAATTCAAACTGCTCAAATAGTGGCTAGCGGCATCGTCTTAAGTTTATAGCGTAAGTTCGATCAGCGCAAAATTTACTGTATATAAATACAGTAAATTTTGCGAGGGTCAAGAGCGGTGATGACTATTAGTATCAGTTTGGCTCAGTTGCCCCTCGATAGCTGACGGCAATGAAGTTTCTGCCAGCGCAAGGGGGTGATTAAAAGGTGAGTAGAATTTTGCCTATATGATCGCCACCTTCCATACGGGTGTGGGCGGCACCCACTTCCTCAAAGCTAAATACCTTATCGATGAGGGGGGCAAACTTACCCGCAGCAATGAGCGGATACACCCGCTCTTCAATATCTGCGGCGATTAACGCTTTTTGTTCGCCACTTTGGGCGCGCAGTGTAGATGCGGTGATGGTGAGGCGCTTCATTAACACCGGTACAAAATTCACCTCAGTGTTAAAGCCTGCTTGAAAAGCGATAAATACAATGCGGCCGTCGTTGGCGGCAAGCTTCAGATCTTTCTGTACATAATCACCGCCGACCATATCGAGAATGACATCCATGCCTTTGCCTGTTGGGGTGTCTGCCAGTTCGCTGACAAAATCGTCGGTTTTATAATTAACGGCTTTTATCGCCCCCAGCTTTTCACAGGCGGCGCATTTTTCTGCGCTGCCGGCAGTGGTGTAAACATGGGCGCCGATGGCTTTTGCAAGTTGGATCGCGGTGGTGCCGATGCCACTGCTGCCACCGTGCACTAAAAAGTTTTCCCCGGCTTTTAAATGGCAGCGCTGAAACACGTTGTGCCAAACCGTGAAAAAAGCCTCGGGTAAGGCGGCAGCGTCGCGAATACTAACGCCCTTTGGGATAGGCAGGCACTGGCTGGCGGGCGCCACCGTATAGTCGGCATAGCCGCCGCCATTGCACAGTGCGCAAATCATATCGCCCACTTGCCAGCGGCTAACCTCGCTGCCGACGGCGACAACTTTGCCAGAGACTTCTAAACCCAATACGGGGCTAGCGCCCGCTGGTGGCGGGTACAAGCCGTAGCGCTGCATTAGATCGGGGCGGTTTATGCCGGCAGCCGCAACTTTTATCAGTACTTCGTTGGCGGCGGGGCTGGGCATTGCTTCGGTGTTAATGCTTAGGCTGTGGTCATCTTTATTTACACTAACAATACGGCGGGTGGTGGGGATGCTCATAGTCGTCCTCCTGATTGTTAAGGTGGTAAGATCAGCGCGGAATTTTAGCTGCGATCTGGTACTGGATTTACGGCGATTATGACGGACTACAGCAGGCATTCACAGCGGGGAGTATTTTGGTATGGCTGAGCAAAAATCACTTTTAATTGTCGGCTGCGGTGATATCGGCAACGGCTTGGCAGACATTTATCTGGCCAGAGATTGGCGGGTAGACGGGCTGCGCCGCAACATTGATAAACTTGCAATGGGGGTGACAGCGCTAGCCGCAGACGTTTGTGACCCGCAAAGTGTGGCGCAGTTGGGGCCATTGCGTGCCGATTATGTGGTGATTACGCTGACGCCTGGCGGTTACGGCCCAGAGGGCTATCGCAAGATATTTGAGGACGGGCTGAATAATGTATTGGCGGCGATAGCAGTGCCACCGAAGTTGCTGTTGTTTGTGTCGAGCACCGGGGTGTACGCTCAAGCGAGCCACGAGTGGATCGATGAGCAAAGTGCAACTGATCCAGATCGTTTTTCAGGTCAGAATTTATTGAAGGCCGAGCAAATTGTCGCCGCGACACAGTGGCCTTACACGAATATTCGTTTTGGTGGCATATACGGCAGCGGGCGCTTGCAAATGCTAAGTAAGGTGCTGGAGGGTGATTGCGCGCCGGCTGAGCCCCTACATTACACCAATAGAATTCACCGCGATGATTGTGTTGGGTTTTTAAGTCATTTAATCGACAAAGCCGAGGCAGCGCAGGCAATACAGCCTTGTTATCTGGGTGTTGATGATGAGCCAGCGAGTATTCAAGACGTACAGTCGTGGTTGGCTGACGAGCTGAATGTGGTCTATGCAAGCAAAGGTCAGCCGGTTGCAAGGACGGGTAGTAAGCGCTGTTCAAATGCGTTGTTAAGAGAAAGTGGCTACCAACTAAAATTCCCAACGTTTAGACAGGGGTTTGTAACCGTGTTAGAAGAGTGGCGTAAATCTGAGGAAAAATAGCAGGGCGTTGGGCCGATTATCTCGGCCCGATATGCATTTTACAGTGCCAAAATGACTTCAACTTCAATCATAGCGCCACGGGGTAGTGCCGCGACTTGAACGCAGGCGCGAGCCGGATAAGGCTGGGCAAAGAACTGCGCCATGACCTCGTTAACCTGTGCGAATACGCTGAGATCGGTCAGCGAAATATTGACCTTGGCGGCGTCGTTTAACGTGCCGCCAGCCGCTTCGGCTACCGCAGACAAATTCTTAAATACCTGGGTCGCCTGCTCTTTAATACCGCCCTCAATCATTTCCATTGTTTCTGGAATCAAGGGAATTTGGCCTGACATATATACCGTGTCACCGGCTTTAACGGCTTGGGAGTAAGTGCCGATAGCTTGTGGGGCATTGGCGGTACTGATGATTTCTTTTTTGCTCATTGTGGCTCCTGATAGATAAGTCAGACGTCGGGCGAAAAAGCGGGTTTGCGGGCGGCGTCCGACTGCCGACACCAGGCGCCCGACTTTCCCCTAATGTCTTTCCCTTGTTACTTTGATCACCGCTGGAATATTGCGAATTCTGCGCATTACATTGGCCAAGTGTACCCGCGAGCGCACACCAACCACGAGGTGAATGGTACTGATTTTGGGGTTTTCTTCTTCTACGCTGATTTTCTCGATGCTGCCGTCGGCGCCGTTTACACGCGTTGCCAACACGGCAATTATGCCGCGCTGTTTGCTGATTTCAATTTTCATTTCTACCGAGAAATCGCGGTCGATATTGTCGGCCCAACTCAGTGGTACGACGCGCTCAGGCTGACTGCTAAGCTCGATGCTGTTGTGGCAGTTTTCACAGTGCACCACCACGCCCTTTTCTGAGCTGACGATGCCGACGATATGGTCGCCGGGAATGGGATAGCAGCAGCGCGCAAAGTTGACCAAAAACCCTTCAGTGCCGTGAATGACCATTGACTGTCTGGTGAGCGGCGCGCGGAGTTTGTCGTCACCGTCGCGGATCTCATCGCGCAGATTGACTAGTTGGCGCGCGGTTAAATACGCGACGCGGTTGCCCATGCCGATCTGTTCGTAAATATTGTCGGTGGACTTGGCGTGGGTGGAGTCGACCAGCTGCAGCAAATGCTTGTCTTCAATGTCGCTCAGATTTTCGTCCATGCTGGCGAGGGCGCGCTCCAGCATGCGACGGCCGAGGGTAACCGCTTCGGTTTTGCGCTGATACTTCAGGTAGTGACGAATACCGGTGCGCGCTTTGGCGGTAACCACAAAGTGCAGCCAAGCGGGGTTGGGTTGCGCACCTGGCGTAGTAATTACTTCGACGGTCTGCCCGCTTTGCAAGGTTTCTGACAAGGGCGCCAGGCGGCGATTAATTCGGCATGCCACACAGCTATTGCCGATATCGCTGTGTACTGAATAGGCAAAATCGACGGCGGTGGCACCGGCGGGTAATTCCATAATGTCGCCGCGCGGCGTGAAGACGTAGACCTCGTCGGGGAATAAATCGATTTTAACGCTTTCGATAAACTCCAGGGAGTCGCCGGCGCGCTCCTGCATTTCTAATAAGCCCTGCACCCACTGGCGAGCGCGAGCGTGGCTGGAGTTGCGCTTGGGTTCTTGCTCGTTGGATTTGTAACGCCAGTGCGCGGCAATGCCGTTATTTGCCATCTCTTCCATTTCGTGGGTGCGGATTTGGATTTCAATCGGCACCCCTTCCAAGCCAAACAACACGGTGTGCAGTGATTGGTAGCCGTTCGCTTTGGGAATGGCGATATAGTCTTTAAATTGCCCTGGCACCGGCTTGTACAAGCCGTGTACGCAGCCGAGTACGCGGTAACAGCTGTCGACTGAGTCGACCACAATGCGAAATGCATAGAGATCCATAATCTCTTTCAGCGACTTTCGTTTGTTGCGCATTTTGCTGTAAACGCTGAAGAGATGTTTCTCGCGGCCGATGACGTTGGCGGAGTGTCCCTCTTCGGTGAGGCAGTTTTCGATATTTTCGCGAATGCTGGTGATAGTCTTTTTGCGGTCGCCAAAGCGGGTGGTAATCGATTTGCGAATGCGTCGAGCACGCATGGGGTGCATCGACATAAACCCCAAGTCCTCAAACTCCACGCGAATATTGTGCATACCCAGTCGCTGGGCAATGGGTGCGTAAATTTCGAGTGTCTCGCGGGCGATGCGGCGACGTTTTTCCGGGGGCATCGCGCCGAGCGTGCGCATATTGTGAAGCCGGTCGGCAAGCTTCACTAAAATGACGCGAATGTCCTTGGCCATTGCCAGGGCCATTTTTTGAAAGTTCTCTGCTTGCTGCTCTGCTTTGGATTGAAACTCAATCCGCGTCAGCTTAGAAACGCCATCAACTAACTCGGCGACCACATCACCGAATTGATCGCTTAAGCCTTGTTTGGTGACATTGGTGTCTTCAATCACGTCATGGAGCATTGCCGCCATTAGGCTTTGAGCGTCCATGTGCATTTCAGAAAGAATGGTTGCCACGGCCAATGGGTGAGTAACGTAGGGTTCACCGCTGCGGCGGTTCTGACCTTCGTGGGCTTGTTCGGCGTAATAGTAAGCGCGCCGAACTTGATTGACTTGCTCGGCGGAAAGGTAGTCGGAGAGAGATTTTGCTAGGGCGTCAATCGATCCCGCCGGCTCTTTTTTGCCGGGATTGGGATTGAAAAAGCTGTATTGATGCATTGGCGCCCCTAATAAGACGCAGAATTACAGTGCCGAAGCGCCTAACTCAGCGCTAAGATCCATTTCTGGCTCTTCTACAGCGGTGTTTGCTGCCATCACTTCTTCACGGGTAATTTTGCCTTCAGCGAGTTCGCGCAAGGCAATAACTGTTGGTTTGTCACCCTCTTCAGGGACCAGCGCGTCTTTGCCACCAGTGGCAAGCGCGCGGGCGCGCTTGCTTGCAACCATAACTAATTCAAAGCGGTTATCGACGGCTTGCAAGCAGTCTTCAACAGTAATTCGGGCCATGATGTATATCCTGCGTACTAAATAAAATCAGCGCACAAATTGCGCGCTGTTAATTAGACAATAGTTTAACAAATAGCCAGCGCTTATGACAGTAGTGCAGAGAGTAATGCAGCGTGGCGTTGCTGTTGGCTTGCCAGTGTGAGGCGATGGCTGCGAACAATGGCCTCTAAATCGGCTAGGGCGGTATCGAAATCATCGTTGATCACCACGTAATCGCCTTCAACAAAGTGGGACATTTCCGCGACCGCGGCATCCATACGGCGTTGAATCACCGCCTCGTCATCTTGGCCGCGACCCGTTAGGCGCTGATTCAAGGCTTCTTTCGATGGCGGCATAATAAAAATGGCCACGGTGTCGGGCATTAAATGCCGAACCTGCTGGGCGCCCTGCCAATCAATTTCCAGAATGACATCCTCGCCCGCGGCAAGCTGTGACTCAACCCAGCGCTGCGATGTGCCATAGTAATTGTCAAAAACCTTCGCGTGCTCAAGAAAAGCAGCCGAATTTAGCATCTGTTCAAACTCGGCGTGGCTAACAAAATGGTAGTTCACGCCATCCACTTCACCGGGCCGCATTGGTCGCGTGGTATGCGATACCGACACACCAAGCCTCGGCGTGCGCGCCAGTAACTTGGCAACCAAGCTGGTTTTACCAGCACCAGACGGCGCGGAAATAGTATAGAGCGTACCTTGGCTGTGCATAGCGAAAAGGGCGTCCTTTGTATCGTGTTCGCGTCGTTGGGCGCGAGAGAGATTAGGGATTATACGACCTGATTGGTGGGGCGTCACGGGCTGTTAAAGCGAAAGATAGCGCCGGGCAAAGTGTTTATGTATTTTGCTGTGAATAATAGACAGTATAGATTTTTCGGTCGAAATGATGGGTCGTGTCGTTAAGTTCAAGCAATTTAGGTTTCGAATAGTTCTTAGTGCTTAAACTGACTTTGCTATTTGGTCGGAAGTTACTAGTTTCTCGCGAGTATTTTTAGGGAATTGAACACATTGTAGCAAGGTGGCTGAGGTATTTAATGGCGGTAAACTTATGCACAAAAGAGCAGCTTAAACTAGCATTTTATCTTTATTGCCAGCTCCCCTTTGGGAAGCTACATCGGGTAACTAACGACATAGTCGAGCTGGCTGAAATGATTGGACGAACACCGTCCGCAGTTAGCTTGAAGTTGGTAAATTTAGCCAGTCTTGATCCTGCAATTCGTAATTCAGGGCGGAGCGGCATGATGAACGTTTCTAAATTAGATCGAGAGATTTGGGACGAATTTCATGCTGATTGGGAAGGGCTATTAGATGAGTGTAGCCAACTGATCGCTAAGTGGAGAGAAGGTAAAGCGGGGAACGGTGATGTTGCGGGAGCTGAAGCTGTAAGTGATTTCCAAGGGGAGACGAGATCAGTCTTGGCTGAGCAAAGAATAGGGCAGCGTTTTTTCCGACGTTCGGTTTTGGCCGCTTATAAAAGTCGATGCTGTATTTCCGGACTAGATTTTCCCCGTTTTCGTTTTGACTCGATTACTCAATATTCTGAATCTGTTCCCGCATCTGCTCGATCAACACTTTTAGCTCCACCGCTGCCTGCGTGCTTTCTGCAACCACTGCCTTCGATGACAGGGTGTTGGCTTCGCGGTTGAGTTCCTGCATGAAGAAGTCCAGGCGTCGGCCGCTGGCGCCACCTTTTTTAAGTACGCGTCGCACTTCTTTGACGTGGGTGTCTAGGCGGTCCAGCTCTTCGTCTACGTCGGCTTTTTGGGCGATTAGTGCGATTTCGGCTTCTAGTCGGCTTGGGTCGAGTTCGACTTGGAGTTCGGCTAGGCGCTGTTGAAGTTTGTCGCGCTGTGCGGTGACGATGCTGGGCATTTTGCTGCGAATATCGGTGACGATATCGTTGATGGTATCCAGGCGTTGTTCGATCAATTGCGCGAGTGCGTCGCCCTCTCGTTGGCGGGTGGCAATATGTTCATTCAGCGCGGTGTCGAAACCCTCTAGCAGTTGTTTGCTTAGTGCGTCGTTGTCTAGCGTTTGTGGTTCGAGAACGCCGGGCCAGCGCAGTAATTCCAGGATGTTGACGGGGGCGGTATGGGCGATGTGTGCTTTTAGGCCGTTGGCCGCATTGAGTATTTGATTGGCCAGTGCGTTATTGAGCTGGAGTGCTTGTTGCTGATTTTGCTGCTGCACGCGCAGTGCGCATTCTACTTTGCCGCGCTGAAGCTTGCTGCGCAGGGCGTCGCGCAGGCTGGGTTCTAATTGGCGCCAGCTCTCGGGAAGTTTGAATGACAGTTCCAGGTAGCGGTGGTTAACAGAGCGCAGCTCCCAAGTGACACTGCCCCAAGGGTATTCAAAACGCTGGTGGGCAAAGGCGGTCATACTGCTGGTAGTCAAAGGATTCCCCTGCTTTTGTCGGTGTTTAGGCGGCATAGTGTAAGCCTAAATGCCCTGCGATGGCGAAAAGTTCGTGGGGAAAGTTTGCCCCTGATGAAAGAAATGGCTAGCGAAATTTTTATGTTTGCTGGCAATTCTGGTGGATATATCTTGTGCTTTCTGGCGGGTTTTGACGTGTTGGCAGCGGCTAGCGGTTATACTGTGGGCTTCAGAAGAAGGAGAGCAATATGACGGTAGTAAGGCCTAGTGAGCGCGCTTACGATGAAAAACGGGCATTGCGAATTACGCGCAATTTTACCTGCCACGCCGAGGGTTCGGTGTTAATTGAGATGGGTGACACCAAAGTTATTTGCACGGCCTCTGTACAGAACAGTGTGCCGGGCTTTTTGCGAGGTAAGGGCCAAGGTTGGGTAACGGCGGAATACGGCATGTTGCCGCGCTCTACCGGCAGTCGCATGGATCGTGAAGCCGCGCGCGGTAAGCAGAGTGGCCGGACTCAAGAAATTCAGCGTCTTATCGGCCGCTCTTTGCGCGCCGCGATTGATTTGACGATGCTGGGCGAAAACACCATTTATTTGGATTGCGATGTTATTCAGGCTGACGGTGGTACGCGCACGGCGTCAATTACCGGCGCGTATATCGCGCTGGCCGATGCAGTTGCAAAATTACAGGCCGATGGCGTGATTACTGGCAACCCCCTGCAGCAGCAGGTGGCGGCAATTTCGGTTGGTGTTTATCAGGGCGCGCCGGTACTGGATTTGGATTACGCCGAAGACTCTACCGCTGAAACGGATATGAATGTGGTAATGGATGATAAGGGCGGTGTTATCGAAGTGCAGGGAACCGCAGAAGGGGCCACGTTTAGTCGCACTGAAATGAACGCAATGATGGATTTAGCAGAGAAAGGGATTGCTGAGCTCATTGCGGCGCAGAGGGAGGCGCTGAAGGCTTGAGAGTAGATTCCGGAGTCCAGAGCGCCGCGTAAGGCGGGAGAGGTGAGTTCGGGAGCCATCGAGGATCGTGGCCTTGCCTCTCCCGCCTCCCGTTCAGCATCAAGCCAGCTTAAAACGGGCTCTCTGGTAGTTCAAAGTCGTAATCCATAATGACAGGCGCGTGCTTACCAAATTCTTGCACTTTGTAGATGGCGCCGTATTCCACTCGAGGCGTTATGTGCTCGGATGTAATCTGCATATCTACTCGCCAGCCGTTGGTGCCGGGCTCGCCATCTGGCCACCAGCTAAACTCATCGGCATCGGTGTTTACAAGGCGGAAGGCGTCTGCGTAGTGCTGTTCGCGGAAAAGGCGATCCAGCCATTGCTGTTCTTCTGCCAGGCTGCCTGGCTTGCCGTGGTTACCGCGGACATCCTGGATGTCGATGGCGCGGTGCGCAATATTCCAGTTGCCGCAAATGATAAAGTCGCGACGCTTATTGCGCACTTTGGTCAGGTGGTTCAAATACTGTTCAAAGAACTGATTTTTACGGATTAAGCCGGCGCTGTCGCCCTCTTCGGCAAATGGCGCCAGTAAACTGCCAATACTAATATTGTCGTAGTCAGCCTGAATGTAGAGGCCGTCCATGTCGAAGTCTAAAAAGCCGAGGCCGGTCATGATGGCTTTGGGCAGCTGGCGGCAATAAATAGCCACGCCATTGTGTTTGCCGTCGGCGGCATCGAAGAAGTAAGGGTTGTAGTCGCGTGGAAAGTAAACGTCGTCGCGGAGCTTATATTCGGCTATGCCTAGATTTTGGATGCAGATAATATCCGCGTCTTGTTTAGTGACCCAGTCAAAAAAGCCTTTCTTGGCTGCATCTACAATGCTGTCAGCACAAAAGCTGATGATTCTCATGTGTTTCCTATCGCGTCGATCAGGGCCAGTGTCTTGGCTTCAGTGTAAGCAGTCTCAGCGGCAAGGTGGGCCAAGCTAAGATGGTTAAATACTATTAAGTGAGCGTATTCAGGGTTTTAGATATAAACAGGGGCTTAGACTACAATGAAACCCTAACGACAACAATCACGGCGGCTAATATCTGCCAAAAAACACCTCATTTCTCGCGGCCACCCAGCGCAGATCAGGGCATTTGTGTGCAATTGCCGTCAATTGTGAGATTTTTAGTAGTAGCTTTCTAAAACAGGTGCGTAAAATGGCGGCCGAAACGTTCACCGAGCTTTTTGAGGGTGCAGATGAGTATTCAGAAATACCAACAGCAATTTATTGAGCAGGCCATTGCGAGTGAGGCGCTTTGCTTTGGCGAGTTTACACTGAAGTCGGGGCGCATTAGTCCGTATTTTTTTAATGCAGGCCGGTTTAGTAGCGGCGTGGCGTTGGCGGCACTTGGTCGCTGTTATGCCGATGCCATTATGGCATCGGGCGTCGAGTTTGACGTGTTATTTGGCCCTGCTTATAAAGGTATTCCATTAGCGGCCGTTACCGCATGTGCGCTGGCAGATCATCATCAGCGCGATGTGCCTTTTGCCTATAATCGCAAAGAGAAAAAGGATCACGGTGAGGGCGGCACGCTTGTGGGCGCCGCTTTGCAGGGCAAGGTACTGATTATTGACGATGTTATTACGGCTGGTACTGCCATTCGTGAAGCTATTTCAATGATCGAGTCAGCGGGTGCTGACGTAGCAGGTGTGGCAATCGGTTTGGATCGGCAAGAGCGCGGTCAGGGTGAACGCTCGGCTATTCAGGAGCTGGAGCAAGATGCCTCGCTCTCGGTTATTAGCATTGTCGGTTTGAATGATATTGTTAATTACTTGTCTACTGCTGCGACTGATGATGATTTAGTCGGTCGTATCAATGCCTATCGCGAACGCTACGGTGTTGAGGTATAAGGCGCAATAGAGCATATTTGTTAGATCTGAGTTTGTGGAGCAAGGGTGTGGCTGTGAGTCGCTGGGTATTATTGGGTGCAATGATTTTTGTGGGAGCGTCGGAGTTGTCGGCGGAAACCCTCTATTATCGTTATCCAGGCGTCAACGGAACAGTGGTGATTGATAGCAGTGTGCCACCAGAGGCGGTTCCACGTGGCTATGATGTAATTCGTGTTGACGGCTCGGTGGTTAAAACCGTGGCACCTAAGTTGAGCGATGCCGAGCGCAAAGCGCGCGAGTTAGAGCAGGAAGTTGCTGCGGCAAGGGCTGAGGCCGACGCTAAAACACGTAAATGGGATCAGTCACTATTGCTGCGCTACAGCAGCATACAGGATATTGAAGTGGCGAAAGTGCGCGCCATTAACGATATCAAAGTGCGTATATCTATTCTGAAAAGCAATTTGTCGACGATTAAGCAGCAGATCCTAAACAATCAGAGCGAGGCCGCTGAGTTAGAGCGGCGAGGACAGGATGTCCCTTCGGCGTTGGTGGACACTCTGGCGTCGTTGCGACGCGAAGTGACGACAACCGAGCAGCATATTAATAGTCGCGTGCAAGATCTAAGTGATGTTGCTAAAAACTACGAGCGCGATAAAGATCGCTTCTCGCACTTGCAAGCTCAAGCCCAGAAGCGTTTGCAATACTACGATCCGCGCGAATAACTGCGACTGTTAGTTTAGCGAAAAATCGCTGCGCTTAGCTGCTGCCATTGCTCGTCCCAGTGCTCTGTTGGTCGGCGTTTAAAATCACTGCGCACAAACTGGCCAATACGTCCCTCGGCTGCCGACAGCAACAGATTTGCGGTGCTATTGGCGGTAATCACGGTGCGCAAGCCCTCACGTAACTCCGCTTCTCGCAATATTGTTTTTAGCTGCGTTTCTATGCGGTCATAGAACTGCACGACCCGATTGCGCAGGCGCTCGTTTTCGCCGGCGAGGGCGTCGCCATTAAAAATTCGGGTAATGCCAGGATTGCGTTCAGTAAAGGTCAGCAACAGCTGCAGAATACTGCCGAGCTGCGTCAGGCTCTGACCTTCTTCTTTCATAATTAGCGCGACACGACTGAAGATCGATTCTTCGACAAACTCAATAAGCCCTTCAAACATCTTTGCCTTGCTGGGGAAGTGCCGGTATAGGGCTGCTTCCGAAACCCCAACCTCAGCTGCTAGCTTGGCGGTGGTTATGCGGGCGCCCGGTTGGGTTTCCAGCATGGTGGCGAGGGCTTGGAGAATTTCATCGCGTCGTGAAGGACGTTTGTTCATAGGGCGTAGCTGACCTTATTGGGCGCTAGGCCCTCTCTAAATAGCTTGATTAATCGAGTAATTTTTTGACGTTGGTGATGAGTGTGCCAACGCCGGTATCGGTGAAAATTTCTAACAATACGGCGTGGGGGACGCGGCCATCAATGATATGGGCGCTGGTCACGCCGGCGTTTACGGCAGATAGCGCGCAACCGATTTTTGGCAGCATGCCGCCGTAGATGGTGCCATCGGCAATCAGCGCGTCGACTTGCTCAGTGCTCAGGCCGGTTAATACTTTGCCTGATTTATCCATTAGGCCTTCGATGTTAGTTAACAGCATCAGCTTCTCGGCTTTTAATACTTCTGCAACCTTACCCGCCACTAAGTCAGCGTTGATATTGTAGGAGGCGCCATCGGGGCCCACGCCAATTGGTGCAATAATCGGAATAAAGTCGCTGTTAATTAGCATGTCCAGGACTTCGGTATTAATTGCCTCAACTTCACCGACGTGGCCAATATCAATAATTTCGGTTTTCGCTAAGTCGGGGGTGCGCTGGGTGACTTTGAGCTTCTTGGCGCGAATTAACTGGCCATCTTTACCGGTTAAGCCAATGGCTTTGCCGCCATTACGGTTTAGCAGGGAAACAATTTCTTTGTTGACAGAGCCACCGAGCACCATTTCAACCACGTCCATGGTGGCGGTGTCGGTAACGCGCATGCCGTCGACAAAATGCGATTCAATCGCCAGGCGCTTAAGTAGGTCGCCTATTTGCGGTCCGCCGCCGTGCACGACAATCGGATTCATACCGACCAACTTCATGAGCACGATGTCACGGGCAAACTGTTCTTTAAGCTTGTCGTCGATCATGGCATTGCCGCCAAACTTGACCACAATCGTTTTATTGGTGAAGCGTTGGATATAGGGCAAAGCTTCGGTAAGAACGCGGGCGACATCACCTGCGGCGGAGCGACTCATAGACATGGCGTGTTCTCGCAAAGTCGGTGGCAAAAAAAGGACGCCTATTAAAGACTATCTACTAGCGTTGGATCAATCCTTAGCAGCAATTCCTTGAAGTCATTTTGTATGCGTTTCATAGAGGACTCACTATCCGCCTCAAAGCGCATGGTTATAGCGGGGCCAGTATTTGAGGCGCGAATTAAGCCCCAGCCGTGCCTGAACTCTACCCTCAGGCCGTCAATATTGATAAGCCCTGCATCGGAGAACTTTTGGTTCTCGGTGAAGGTTTCAATAATGGCGAATTTACGCTCATCGGCAACAGGAATCAAAATCTCTGGGCTGCTAACGAGGCTGGCTTGGCTGTCTAATGCGTCATCCATTGTTAGGCCTGATAAGGTGAGTATTTCCAATAAGCGGGCGGCGGTATACATGCCGTCGTCAAAACCATACCAGCGGTCTTTATAGAAAATATGACCTGAGAATTCTCCGCCAAGCAAGGCACCGGTTTCTGCCATTTTTTGTTTCATAAAGGAGTGGCCGCATTTCCACATAGTGGGGCGGCCACCGCAATCGACGATAAGTTCAGACAGTAGGCGCGAACATTTGACGTCAAACAGAATTTCAGCGCCGGGATTGCGCGTTACGATGTCATTGGCGAGCACCATCAACAATTGGTCTGCTGAAGGGCAGCGACCTTGGGCGCTGACGATGGCGACGCGATCGCCATCGCCGTCAAAGGCGATACCAAGGTCGGCGCCATGTTCGGCTACTGCGGCTTTAAGTGCGCTCAAATTGCTTTCAATGGTTGGGTCTGGCGCGTGATTTGGGAAGTTGCCGTCAGTCTCACAAAAGAGCGGAATGACCTCGCAGCCGAGCTCTTCAAACAGGGCGGGCGCAATATTAGAGGTTGCGCCATTGCCGGCATCGATGACGACTTTAAGTGATTGGGCGATGACGACGTCACCTATAATACGGTCGATATAGCGCTGCTCAATGCTGTCGCTTGTGCGGTTGCCGTTGCCGCTGGTGAAGTCTTGAGCCTCTATGCGCTGTCGCAGCGTTTGTATGTCTTGTGACGTTAAGGACTTAAATTCCAAGCTGATTTTCATACCGTTATACTCGCCGGCGTTGTGGCTGCCGGTGATCATGATGGCATTGCCAATGTTCAAATCTTGGCAGGCGTAATGCAGCATTGGTGTGGCGATGAGGCCGAGGTCGATAACGTCAATGCCGGTGCTGAGTAAGCCTTTAACCAGTGCCTCGTGAATTCTGGGGCTGCTTAAGCGGCCATCGCGACCTAAAAGCAATTTGCTTTGGCTTCGACTTAAAGCCTCGCTGCCGACCGATTTGCCAATGGCAAAGCAAGCGTTGTCGTCTAGTTCAGTTTCGGCGATACCGCGAATATCGTAGGCGCGAAACGAGTTGATCGATATGCCTGATGTGGTCGCTCTATTTCTACCGCTGGCCTTTTCAGTACTTAACTCGGGAAGTGGCGGTGCGCCGTCGGGCGCGGGAAAGTTATCACGTTTGGCGGTTCTATTTTGTCTGTCTGCGCTAAGTTTTTTCGCTAGAACCTGTTCTAGGCTGGGTTCGGAATCCGCTTTTTCGAGATCCGATTTTGGCGTCTTGCTCGGGCTTTTCTCTGCTACCGGAATTTGATAACTACGCAGGAAAAAGATGGCGTGACTGCTGGCAATCAATGCGACACAAAGCACGCAGATTAACCACAGTAGGGTGCTGTCTGAGCTCAGGCTTAGCACCGTATTTTCTTGCGGGTAAATCTGTAGTGTCCAGCCGGGAACCGACAGTGGTCGACTCTGCATGACATCTGGGTAAGCAATTGCCGATGGCTTGATGACACTGTCGCTGCGCGATTTATATGTTTGGATTAGCTCAACGCTAACGGCATTGCCCGCAAGGCTATTTAACATTTTTTCGAAATAGTTGGCGTTGAATGTGACGTATATTGCGCCGCGTTTGCCGGCAGTTTTAACGAAGGAGATCAGCCATTCATCGTTATGTTTGTAGGCTTCGATAATTAACTTTTGTTGCTCGATGCTTTTGCGCAGCATATCGATTTCAATATTATTGCGCAGCCGCAAGGTCTCGCTGCGCTCGTCGGCAATACCCTGATTGCCGATGTAGATGATTTTGGTATCTTGGGCTTCGGGAAATGCGCGCTTAAGGTTTTTCGACAACACACTGTCATCGCTAATACTGCCTTGTTGTAAAGCATCAATAAGTTCTTGGCTGTTGCTTTGTTCTGTGACGCGGGACCCCAGTTGGTCTATTGCGTCGCGCACGATGCCGCGCTGATGATCTGCGATGTTAGATGTGACGGTATCGATACGCTGGGTTAAGGCGCGCGGCTCTTCATAGTGTTGTATCCAGTAGAACGCAGCGAATACCAGGCCAATGGAAAATATGGCAGATAGCAGGATGTCACGCTGATTAGCGGAAAATCGTTGGGCGACGGCTGGTTTGGTGGCGGTGGTCTCGGACGCTTTTTTTGTCATTGTCGTAGTAATCTGATCCTTGATGGCCGTGGCACTATTATGCAGTCAATCGCCGCAATGCTCCCATAATGGTAGAGCGCACTCTGTCTGTCTAGCGAGTCTCAGCAAAGAATTTTTGTGCGATTAAGGTTATCAGTTGGGCTGCCAGCTGGTTTTTACCCATTTGTGGGATATCACATTGCCCGTCTTTCCATATTGCGGTGACCGCATTGTCATTGGCATTAAAGCCAATGGCGCTATTCGAGACATCGTTGGCGATAATTAAATCGAGATTCTTTCGTTCCAGTTTGCCCCGCGCGTAGCGCATGAGATCCTGGGTTTCTGCCGCGAAGCCGACAGTCACCGGCCGTTCACTGTGATTGGCAACCGTGCTCACGATGTCCGGGTTGCGGACTAAGTCGATGTGCATGCTGTCATTGTCTTTTTTAATTTTTTGATCGGCGGCCTTAGCTGGGCGATAGTCGGCGACCGCGGCGCAGGCAATAAAAAGCTCGCATTTGCCGAGGGTGGCAGTGCTGGCGTCCAGCATATCCTGGGCGCTAATCACGTCTACTCGGCTTACTCGCTCTGGACAGTTTAGGTTTGTTGGGCCGCTGATCAGTGTCACTATCGCGCCGGCATCTGCGGCCGCCGCCGCTAGGGCGTAACCCATTTTCCCAGAGCTGTGGTTGCTAATATAGCGCACGGGGTCAATGGCTTCTCGGGTTGGGCCGGCGGTAATCGTTAGGCGTACGCCATCTAATATTCGGGAATTAAAGATACTGGCTGCGTGTGCCGCAAGCTCTTCCGCTTCTAACATTCTGCCGGGGCCGATATCGCCGCAGGCTTGCTCGCCCGCAGCGGGGCCGAAAAGGACAATTTTGCGGGCGCTCAGGGTGGCGATATTGTCCTGGGTTGCCTGGTCGCGCCACATGCCCTGATTCATTGCTGGCGCTAGCGCGATGGGTGCGGGTGTTGCTAAACACAGTGTGGTGAGCAGGTCGTCGCCACGACCATTGGCTAGGCGAGCCATAAAATCAGCGCTGGCTGGAGCGACTAAAATAAGATCGGCCCAGCGCGCTAGCTCGATATGCCCCATGCCCGCTTCTGCTTCGGGGTCAAGTAAGGTGGTGTGTACCGGGTTGCCAGACAGCGCTTGGAGTGTGAGTGGTGTAATAAACTCCATAGCGGCTGCAGTCATGACGACTCGCACATCGGCGCCGTGATCTTTTAAGCGCCTGATAAGCTCTGCGCTCTTGTACGCCGCAATGCCGCCGGTAACGCCGAGAAGAATATGCCGGTTGCTCAGTTGTTTCATATCACCGTGTCGCTATTGGTCAGTATGGCGTTATTATGAAGCTTATCGAGGCTGCCGACTACCGCGTGGTTTGGTCGCCCTAATAAACCATGTTCACCAAGGAGGGTGTTATGGCAATTACAGATTGGCCGGAAGATGAGCGGCCGAGGGAAAAGTTATTGCAGCGCGGCGCCGCTGCCTTGGCAGATGCAGAGCTATTGGCCATCTTCCTGCGTACCGGTGTCAGGGGGAAATCTGCGGTCGATTTGGCCCGAGAGCTCCTGCAGGAGCACGGTGGGCTAGCTGACTTGATAGCGGCAAGCCGCGAACGATTCTGCGCGTCTCACGGCCTAGGTGACGCCAAGTTCGTGCAATTACAGGCGGTTGTGGAGATGTCGCGTCGTTATTTGGCAGAGGCGCTGCTGAACAAGCCGGTATTTGCTAGTGCGGCCGCGACACGGCAGTTTTTGCTGGCTCAGCTGCGCAATGAGGTTCGCGAGGTGTTCGCGGTGCTGTATCTCGACAATCAGCATCAGATGCTCCTGTACGAGCCGTTATTCTACGGCACCATTGATGGCGCAGCGGTTTATCCGCGTGAGATAGCGCGGCGGGCGCTAGAATTACATGCCGCCGCCCTGATCGTGGTGCACAATCATCCATCCGGAGTGGCGGAGCCTAGCGAGGCGGATATCAGAATTACCCGCCGAATCAGGGATGCTTTGGCATTATTGGATATGCGCTTGCTGGATCACTGCGTGGTGGCGGGGCCAGAAGTTATCTCGCTAGCTGAGCGGGGTTTGATCTGACGCGCTGAAAAATACGGTCCACTAGATTTATGGCGTGGCAGCGGCCAGATTGGCAGCCTACGTGCCTGCAGGCTGCGTGTTCTCTGGTGGTGAGGTATCTCAGCTAGCTCCCAGGGCGAGAATGGGCGGAGATTCTTTAAGGGAAATTTCGCGACAAAACTTGCTTGCTGCCGGACCTTCTGGTATAAAGTCGCGCTCCATTTGGGCCGTGTCCGGGATGCAAAACTTCTCAGGGCACCCGAGTATTGTCAGAACCACACGGCGGCCCGGTTTGAACCTGATTTTATAAACCTTTTGCACCGCAAAACGCGGATAAGGGTTGAAGAGGCGACTATCATGTCTAGAGTATGTCAAGTTACTGGCAAGCGTCCGGTAACCGGAAACAATGTATCACACGCAAAGAACCGCACCCGTCGCCGTTTTTTGCCAAACCTGCACAGCCACCGTTTTTGGGTTGAAGCAGAGAAGCGTTTTGTCACTTTGCGTGTTTCTAGCAAAGGCATGCGTATCATCGACAAAAAAGGTATTGAGTCTGTGTTAGCAGAACTTACTGCCCGTGGCGAAAAATTCTAAGGAGACTGGTCATGGCTAAGAAAGGCGCAAGCGATAAAATCCGTTTAGTTTCTAGCGCGGGTACTGGTCACTTCTACACGACCACTAAAAACAAGCGTAACACTCCGGACAAATTTGAATTCTCAAAATACGATCCAGTGGTACGTAAGCACGTAATGTACAAAGAAGCTAAAATCAAGTAACTCTTGGTTTCGTGCTTCCATAAAAAAACCGCGCAATGCGCGGTTTTTTTATGTCTGCAGAAATTAGCAGAGCTAAGGTGCCGAGAGCGGCTGGTTCGCCCTTTAGTTGACGACAGTTAGCTTGTCTTCAACGTTATTAACGTGATCAAAGCCTTTAGCAATCTCTATGGCTAAGTCGTGAGCCGCATCGCTTTTAACCGTGCCTGTTAACACTACCATGCCGTTTTTAGTGTCGACATCAATGCTAGTGGCCTCAATGTCGTCATTGGCAGCATATTTCATATTGATGCCGGCGGTGGTGGTTAAGTCATACCAGGTGCGGCTAAATCTCTCGCCAGTAGCTTCCATTTTGCTGGTGTAGTTTTTATCTACAGTGAGCTTGTTGTCTACAGACTTTACACCGTCGACATTCTCAGCAATCTGTCCTGCTAAGTCCTTTTCAATTTCGCTGTTTACAGTGCCTTTGAGCGTTACGTTTGATTTTTTAACGTCAGTGTCGATGGTGAAATTGTTAAGTTCACTGTTTAGCATCAAGGCGGTTTCAATCTTCCCATCCAGCCACGCATCATTTGTTTTACCTTGCCAATCATTAGCTAATACCGGCGTAATGCTAATAGCTGAAAGTACAATAGCGCTTGCTAGCGTTTTTTTGATAGTCATATTCTTCTCCATGAATTTGAAAGATAAAATTTCTATGTGAAATTAATTTCAAGAAACTTTCTTTTTCAACTCGTCAAATTGCTTTTCTGCTTCGTCCTTGGCCAAGCCGTAGCGCTCTTGTATAACACCTATGAAGCGTTCGTTGTTGGCTTGTGCGTAATTAATATCATCGTCAGTTAAATCAGCCCATTTCTCTTTGATTTGGCCTTTCAACTGCTTCCATTTTCCTTCAGCGATATCTTGATTCATAAAAATACTCCTCTTGATAGCGAATTATTGCCCTCTTGGGCAAAGTAATATGCGATTACAACCGCGGTGGTCGTCCTTGCAAAACTTGCATTAGTAAAGAAATAACAAGTAGAACTAAAAATATAAAAAATAAAATTTTAGCAATACTCGCTGCTGTACCTGCTATGCCGCCAAAGCCAAGTGCTGCAGAAGCTATGGCAACAATAAAAAACACAAGTGACCATCCCAGCATGATAATTTCCTTTTTTGTTGCAGTGATAATTCTGACCTCAACTAAATAATAAGTTCAAAGTTTGTTTTTTTTATAAAATACAAACTTTGTCTGAAATGAATTGTCCACACAGTGAAGCCTATATTTGGTAATTTGTTAATTAAAGGGAGGTGCAATATGGCTAATGCAGCTGCAACGAGTGATAAAGCGCATGCAAAAGTAGATGGTGCTGCCGAAAAAATGCATGAGGCTGTTGATCGTGCGGCCGCGGTGGCGGGCAGCAGTGAAGATCGCTTAATTGAGTTGGCGAATGAGTTGCGCGACCATGCGGACAGGCTCGCACAATCTGCTAAATCACGATCTGAGGCAGTTAGCTCTGCGGTAGGTGACTACACGCGTGAGAACCCCGCAAAAAGTATTGGCATCGCATTTTTGCTAGGCGCCGTTCTCGCATTTTTATTTCGTAAATAAAAGAAATGACTTTAAATGTGAGCAAGGGCGACGAGCAGATCTTAGCTGGTGAGCGGATGCACGCCGAAGCAAAGTCGAAGTCGCTAGATTCAGATGAATCTATGGCTAGCTTGGTTCACGCGTATCGCGATCATTTGACAGGCTATTTAAGCTTGGCAGAGATGCACGGTCAGCGCTGGATACTGCTGCTTTGCAAAATACTGGTGCTAAGTCTTGCGGTGTTTATGTTGCTGCTCGCCGGCTGGCTTAGTGTGCTGACTGCGCTCGTTGGCGTAATGATGCAGGCGGGCATGTCACTTGCCGGAGCGATGTTACTCGCAAGTGCGGCGAGCCTTGCGCTGAGCTGGGCTTGTTGGCGAGCTTTGCGTCGACGTATTGGCGAATTCTCGCCATCGTCTCTGGCCGAGTCTGCTCGCGATTCGAGTCCAGCGGCCGGCGGAGGGGCTTAGCCATGGTGAGTGCAGAAAATCAGCTATTAAAGGCTATTGAGCGAAAGAGGGCACAACAAGCGCAAGACCGAGAGGTGCTTCAGCATCGGCGCGAGTTGTATCGCGAGCAGTTAGTTAATAACTTGGCTAAGCCTGAGTATCTTATTGGCGGACTTTGTCTTGGTTTTTTATTTTCTCTTCGCCAAAAAAAGAATGACTGTGGCGATAATGAGCAATGCAAAAAAGTCAGCGCCGGAAACCCAGTATGGCGGCAGATTGTTGTCGATGTCTTAGATCGGCAGCTAAGTCGGCTGTTATTTGAGATGCGTCGCCGGACATAAAAACCGGCTAATTAAAGCGATAATCAGTCTGCAATAAGATGATCGCTTTGATTGAATCGAAGAAGTTGTTTGCTATTTAGGCAAAGCTCTGAAAAAGCAGTATTGCTTTTACTGTATTTTGGCCACTGCGTTGTGTCATCGTGGAGATAATGTGCCAGTGCAATACTGATCGCAACGCCGTGTGAAACAATGACCACGCTTTCATTTTTATGTTTTTCACCTATCTCTTTAATCGCGGCAAGCATTCGCGCTTTCACGACATTCTGAGATTCACCATTTGGGCTGCAAAAATCGGGGTTATGTACTAGCTCGTGCAGGGTGTTGCTGCCCGTACTACTCAATGACTCAAAGGTTTGACCTTCCCAATCACCAAGATCCAGTTCCATTAAGCGCGGATCTTGAATTACCTCTAGATTAAAACCTTGGCCTATTGCCTCGGCGGTAATGCGGGCGCGTTGCAGTGGGCTGCTATAAATAACAGTTGGTGTGATGTAGTTGCTAAAATACGCACCGAGTTTACGTGTTTGTTCATAACCTTCCGGTGTTAACTCGGTGTCGGTTTGGCCGTGCCATACTTTGTCGATATTGGCGTAGGTCTGGCCGTGGCGAACAAAATAGATTTTTCCTTGAGTCATATTTATAGCCAATTGAATATCGTTGTTTTGCAACAAGATCGGAATATTAGCAATTATCCACTGACTAATATATTTTTAAAATACTATGCGACTGCTAATTGAAAGTTCTAACATTTGCGCATTCTCCCATTTTAGCGAATCACTTCTAATCGAAAACGAGAAGAACGGGTGGCGAATACCAATACCAATAGCCTTGCTTCTGAAATCGTAATCGGTATGCCATGAAATATAGGGACTTTTAGATGTGTACCCTAGGCGCGGAAACATGATCTTATCGTAGGATAAAAGTTGGCTGCTTATCCCTGTGTTGTCGTTAATGTCATAGCGCCCGCCGAGAGTGTATCGGTGCGGCAGGCGCTGGGTTTGACCGCGATAACCTTCAATGCCGCTGACTGTAGGTTTTGTATCAATAGCGCCATTGCTGTCGAAGGATATAGTATTGGTGTCTGCGTTTGCTTGAGTGTAAGTCAGATCCTTAAATTTTATATAAGAGAGTATGTCCCTACCCTTTAAGCTAAATGCTATATTTTTTGTGGCTTGCCATTCCAGGTCGATATCTACGCTAGCGCCATGGCCGTCGGTGTCCTCTTCTTTTCGGTCGAGCAGTGTGTCTCTGCTGTAACCATAGTCTAAGCGTAACTGGGTTTGGTAGCCGGTACTTAGCGATTGAAATTGACCTTTTAAATAGCCGTCGGTGGTTTTGTCTGCACGGAGATAGTTGAATCTAATTTTTCCGTCGATCGATGGGGTAATGTCAAATTGATGCGCCAAGCCAAGGCCCCATGCGCGGATATGATTCGGTCTCAAATGGACACTATATACGCGATTTTCTGGCACCGGAATGTCGTTGCGGAGTAGATAGGCTAATTCCGCGGTATCGCTGTTAAATCTCAGGAAGTAGTCATAGCGCTGGAATAAGCTGTACTCCCACTTACCATCGGTGGCGCTGGCTTCTAATTGGTTATGTGTAAAGGCGATATTTCCGTTTTTTACTGGCTTGCCTTCGAGGTCATGGATTGTCTGATCGATTGAGGCAATTGCGCTGTAGCTTTGACTTTCAAATTTTAGACTCAGTATTTCTGGTGCGAATTGAGCGTGACTGGTTGTCACAAAAAAGCAGGAGCTGAGGAAAATCAAAGATGAGAAGCGCATCGCTATGCATCCATTTGTCAGGGTATTTAAATTAAAGATGAAAAAAGGGGAGGCGGTATGCCTCCCCTTTTTTAGTAGTGTGAATCTTTTACATAATAGATTCGAAACTACCGTCTGAGTAGCGAACGATCACGGCTCCGGAGTCATCGCTAACATCAGCGAATTTTTCATTGCCGACGTTAATGGTGCCACTGACGCTGGTTTCGTCGTCAACTTCCGTTTCAGTAAGTACTAACGTCACGTTATTGTGATTGCTAAGTGATACCGAGTCGTCACCCTCGTAAACAAGATTTAGCTGCTTGCCGCCGTAGCTGAGTTTGATGCTGCCTTCGCCAGTTTCTAAACCTGTTCGACTGGCGCTAAAATTCACATTGATATCATCGGCGACACCAGTTAGGTCGATGTCAAAAATGATGCTTAGGCTAGCCATTGCATAGTCTTGCTCTGTTTCAGCTGTGTCACACTCATCAAAGTAGCTAAAGTTATAGCCATTTTGACCGTAGGAATAACTATCTTTGCCTTCGCAGGTTTCATCAAAGTTAGTCAGGCTCGCCGCTAATGTCGCGGTAAGTGAGTTGCCAGCGGCATCACTAAAATCACCAGAAAGTGAGATGTCGAGACCGTCTATCATTGTGGTTTCTGTGTACTCTTCCGAGTCGGAGTAGCCCGACGGGTCAAACGTGGAGTCGTACTCGCCCATCTCGGTATTGCTTAATAGATCTAGCTCGATACTCATTGCGCCAGTGAATGATACTGGGTTGTCACCGTCAGTTTGCGCCAAGGTCACGCTTAGGCTTGCCGCTGCGCTCTGAACACTAACCGAACCGTCCCACGTTTCGTTGTAGCTATTGTCGGTTTCTGTCTCGATACTTTCGTCTTCGAAGCTAAGTGAACCGCTTAGGGCGGAGCCTTCGTCGATAGACAATCTCGCAGCGCTACTCGTCGCGCTTCCAGAAATAGTTAGGTCGAAATTGGCGGTGCCGGATTCGGTAAACGTCACGCTACCGTCGTTATTTTCGACTTCGTCATTGTCCTCGTCGATGACGGTTCCGTTTGCGGCGGTTAGTACTAAGGCAACAACGGTCTCATTAACCGTTACATCCTGGCTTACAGAATACGTTTCTTTGTCACCCGCAGTAGTGATGGTGACAGTCACGTCGTCGGTAGTTGAAGAAGTTGGCTTAGTATCCTCGGCGTCTTCGTACTCTGCCACGGCGTTAGCAATTGCGTTTAAGGCCAAACCTAAGGCTTCTGCTACGGTGCTGCCGTCGGCGGCTAAGGCTTCTGAGGCAAGTTCAATCTCATCAGCAAACGCTTCTTGGTTCTCGGTGATTATGCCAGCGCTTGCTAGGTTTCTTACTTGCTTTACAAATGCTTTTGTAGCGACTAGACCTTCGCTGCCGATGTCGTCGGGGATATCACCTTGACTGGCTGTGGTGTCGCCGTTTTGTTCGGCGTCGGCTTCCGCAGCGGTGATGCTGGTGCTAGCGCCAGTTAGCTCTTGATCGTCGGCGTCGACGCCTTCAACGGCTTTTACTGCATTGAGGATTGCAAGTGCCTCTTCGAGTAATTCTTCTATGGTTATTGCGGTAGTTTCGGTGGTCTCTTTGTCCGCTATGCCACCATTTGCAAATTGGTTGCTTAAGCTTGCTACGGCATCTTCTAGTGACAGGCTTGGGTCATCTTTCAGGATCGCGGCAATAGCAGCGGCAGCTTTCAAGTTATAGTCAAGCGCGTCTTTTGTCGCACCGTTGACAGCATTTGCATTGGTAATGTCGACGATCGCCTGATTGATCAGGCCACCGGTGATACCAAGGCGGTTGGCGATTTGGGCGTTGGAGGCAAGTGCCGCGTCAGAGGGGCGAGCACCACTTACTACTTTTTGCAGGGTCAGTTTTGATGCGATGTCGGTAAGTGGCGTTACGTTAACGGTAACGGAGTTTGTGTCGGCCTTGGGAAGTGTTGCTGCCATGGTAAACGTTGATGCTAGCGGGTAGGTGTCGCCGAATAAAACGGGCGTGCCATCAACCGCGCCGCACTGAGTAACATCACAGCGCATGGTTGCGCCGTCTTCTGCGCTGATTTCGATAAATATCGCCGTTCCTGAAACATAGCTACTATTAAGCGTCAGGCTATATGTGCCGTCCTCTGCAGTTACTACGGGCGTTGCTAGCGGTGTTGTTCTATCTACACTGCCGTCTGCAGCGATGGCGTATGCATTGACGGTGCCACCAATAATTATACCTTTTGACGCTGTTCCACCAACATTGTTGCTGGGGGCTGCGCCACCGCCGCCACCACCACCGCCACCGCAGGCTGCGAGCACAGAACTGATGGCAATAGGTAGGAAGAGTTTACAAAAACGAGGGGGGGTAATCATGAAGAGCTCCTTGAGAATATCCGCCAGTTAGCGCTACACGCTGGTAAGTGCTGAGAGGAAACCCGGTTACACTTTCCTGTGAATCCGCTTAAAACTGTCGTTATTCTTTTATTTAATTGGCGAGTACTGCAGCCCTGATCCGCCTATTTAGTGTTGTTAGAAAAATAAATTTGGGTGCAGTGAATATAAGTACATGCATTTTTAAGCAAGCTCAAGTTGTTTTTACTAATATTCGTTTTTCTCAGCGACCACAAAATCGTCAAATACTAAGCTGCGCTGCAGCTGTAGAGTCACTGGAATTAACTATTGATATTGTCGACCCAGCTGCGGTCGTGGCGGCAACATAATGACCGAGCGCGACCTTTGTCTAGCTTGCGCAATAGTCGCGACAGTTGCATGGTGGTGTTGGTATGGTCGATAAGCATGCTCATTCATCCGTCTCAGTCTTTTTCCGGGGCAGTGGTTGTGTGCTCATACCAAGCGAAGATATCGTTAGATGGTTTGCTGGCTGTTCTCGACGCAGTCGGCAACACCTGATTTTGAATTAATAAACGGGGAGTAGGTGCTGATGTTTTCAGGAATTGTAATTAATAAAGACGAGGCCGGTCAGTCGGTTGCAGTGGCCCAAATCGACGAGACGCAATTACCCGAGGGCGATGTGACGATTGATGTGGAATATTCCACAATGAACTATAAAGACGGGTTGGCAATTACGGGCAGCTCACCGGTGGTGCGTAAATTTCCGATGGTCCCCGGTATTGATTTAGCCGGAGTGGTGTCAGAAAGCAGCCATGCAGACTATAAGCCCGGCGACAAGGTGGTCTTGAATGGCTGGGGTGTGGGTGAGGGCCACTGGGGCGGTCTTGCTCAGAAAGCGCGGCTGAATGGTGATTGGCTTGTCGCGCTGCCCTCTGCATTTACCGCACGTCAGACGATGGCAATTGGCACTGCGGGATATACCGCCAGTCTTTGCGTAGAAGCTTTGATTAAACAGGGTGTTGCGCCTGATCAAGGCGAGGTGCTGGTGACTGCAGCAACGGGCGGCGTTGGCAGTATTGCGATTGCTTTATTAGCCAAGGCCGGGTTTAACGTGGTTGCTGCTACTGGTAAAACCAGTGAAGGAGACTATTTAGCGCAGCTTGGCGCCACCTCTGTAATTGATCGCGCCGAGTTAGGTGGTCGCGGTAAGCCATTGCAGAAAGAGCGATGGGCTGGCGTTGTTGACGCGGCGGGTAGTCAAACATTGGTTAATGCCTGTGCACAAACTCGTTACGGAGGAGCGGTAGCCGCTTGTGGTTTGGCGCAGGGTTTTGATTTTCCCAGTACCGTAATGCCCTTTATTTTACGTGGTGTTTCTCTGTTGGGGATTGATAGTGTAATGGCACCTAAGGCCGCGAGAATAGTTGCTTGGGAGCGTCTCGCGCGGGATCTGGATGTCGGTGTGCTTGAACAGATCGTGAAAGATATCAAGCTGTCTGATGCCATTGGTGTGGCAACGCAAATGATGGAAGGAGCTCTGCGCGGTCGTGTGGTTGTTGATGTTAATAAATAAGGTCAGTCGAGTTTATGCAAAAGCATTTGGCTAAGCGCAGAACCGATTAATCATCTGTTGCAATACATCAATCGTCGGCTGTATCTGATCAAGCGCCATATACTCATCCGGCTGATGTGCTTGGTCGATTGAGCCGGGGCCCATCACGATAGTTTGCATTCCCAACTGCTGAAAAAACGGCGCTTCTGTGGCGAAGCCGACGGTGCCAGCGGGCTGTCCAGTAAGCTGTTCTACCAGGCTTACAATTTCTGAATCGGCGGGTTCTTCGTAGGCGGCTAAGCCTGGCATTAAAGCGCGCAGGCCAATATTGATGGCGCGGCGCTCTGCAACGGGGGTAAGGATTTTCTGTATCAGTGTGTCCAGCTCATCGTTGTCCATGCCGGGGGTGGTGCGAATATCAAAATGCAGCTCGCATTGACCGCAAATGCGGTTGGGATTGTCGCCGCCATGAATACAGCCGAAGTTCATGGTGGGAGTGGGCACAGAGAAGCCGGGGTGCTGGTATTTTAGCGCCAGTTCTTGTCGAAGCTGGATAAGACCGGTCATGACCTCGTGCATGGCATCCATGGCATTGTTGCCTAGCAAGGGATTTGAGGAGTGCCCAGAACGTCCTTTGATGGTAATGCCCTTCATTACGATGCCCTTGTGGGCGCGCATCGGTTTGAGGCCAGTGGGTTCTCCCACCACCGCGTAGCGCGAGCCAGATAGATCTGCTTGCACAAGCGAGCGAGCGCCATCCATGCTGCTTTCTTCATCGGCGGTGGCCAAGATGATAAGAGGTGCTTTTAATGGTTTGTCCAGGAAGGGCTGTAATGCGTCGATGGCAATAGCAAAGAAGCCTTTCATATCGGTACTGCCGAGGCCGTATAGTTTGTTGTCGCGCTCGGTGAGGGTAAAGGGATCGCTATTCCACAGGGCTTCGTTAAATGGCACGGTATCGGTGTGACCCGCGAGCACTAAACCGCCGCTGCCGGAGCCAAGGGTGGCAATTAAGTTGGCCTTGTCTTTATGGCCGAGTATGGGCTGAATTTGAATTTTGAATCCCAGTGGCTCAAGCCAAGAGGCAAGTTGCTCGATAACGCGGATATTACCCATATCGCAACTGGGTAGTGTGGAGCTGACCGAGGGGAGTTTGACTAGCTCTGTCATCATCGACAGAACACTGGGAGTGATTGCTGGTTTGGCCACGATGAGTCCGCGTTATATTGCTGAGTAGCGGATCATTGTAGCGAGTCGCGCAAACAAAGCCAGTGGCTTTGTTTGCGCTGTGTGAGGCTTATTGTGAGCGGACTAGAAAAGCGCCTTTAAAGTAAAGAAGAACAAAATTGCCAGTCCCGCTCCGGCCGGTAGCGTAATTATCCAAGACATAAAGATATTGCGGATAACGCTCAGGTTTAGCGCCGCAATACCGCGCGCTAAGCCCACCCCTAGTACCGCGCCCACCAGTGTGTGGGTAGTCGAAATAGGCAGGCCGGTCGCCGATGCAACAACGACGGTAGATGCAGCGCCAAGTTCAGCCGCAAAACCGCGGCTTGGTGTTAATTCAGTGATCTTGGTGCCCACCGTGGCGATAACTTTAAAGCCGTAGGTGGCAAGACCAAAGACGATACCGCCCGCACCAACCAGTAAAATCCAGCCTGGCAGTGCTGATTTAGAGGCTATTTCACCGCCAGATTGAATGACGCTAACGATCGCCGCGACTGGGCCGATGGCGTTGGCAACATCGTTAGAGCCGTGGGCAAACGCCATGGCGCAGGCGGTAAATACCATAAGCACTGCGAACATGCGCTCTACGCTGGCGAAGCGGAAGCGACCGTCGCCTGACGGTACATCTTTGATCCGACGCAGGAACAGCTGGCCAAGGCCTGCAACAATAACGCCGACGACTGCTGAGTAGGCTAGACACTCGTTAAAGTTCAGTCCCAAACCGATATGCTTAAGCCCTTTGGTCATGGTGACCATGGCGATCATAAAGCCGACTAGGAACAGGTAGTAGGGAATGAATTTTTTGGCTGCTTCAAAGGGGTTGGCTGCATTCAGAATCAAGCGCTGGGCGCTGAGAAATAAACCAAACGATATCGTGCCCGCCATCACTGGGGACACCACCCAGCTCGCAACAATTTGCCCAACCTTGCCCCAGGCGACGGCATTGCTATCGATACCGACCGCGGCAAAGCCTACTAGCGCACCCACAATAGAGTGGGTGGTCGATACCGGCCAGCCCATCATGCTGGCAACGAATAGCCACACCCCGGCGGCCAGCAGCGATGACAGCATTCCGAAAACCAATAAATCGGGACTGTCGGCGACATACGCTGGGTCGATAATGCCTTTGCGAATGGTCTCAGTAACTTCGCCACCTGCCAAGTAGGCGCCGCAGAATTCGAACAGCATAGCGATCAAAATCGCCTGCTTAATAGTCAGTGCTTTGGCACCAACCGAGGTACCCATGGCGTTGGCTACGTCGTTGGCGCCAACACCCCAAGCCATGAAGAAACCAAACAGACAAGCCAAAATCAGCAATAGTTGCCCGTGTTCAGCAATAATTGACATGTGTAATCCTTATAAAAGCGGAGGCCGGCGCGTTAGCGGGCGATAACAATTTGCAGGCGCGAGCCGACTTTTTGTGATTTATCAGACAGTTCACCGATCAGGTTAATCGTTTGATACAGGAACATGACGTCAACGGGGGGAAGGTCTTTTTCGATAAGGTACAGGGCTGCACGGATATCGATTTGGAGTTTGTCGGCTGAGTGCTCTAGGCGATCCAGCTCTTCAATTAGGGTTTCGACCAGGTTTACTTCGCGGCCTCGGAAGCCGGTTTCGAGCAGTTCGTCGAGTTCTTCGATAGCCTTCATCGCTTGGGCAGATGTGGCGATGGCGAGGTCAACGTACTCACTCATCGACGCTGCCAGAGAATCAGGTATTTTCATTTGACGGCCGAGCATCAGGCCGGCAATGTCTTTGCTGCAGTTGGCTATACGGTCTTGCATGCTCACTAAATCGAGCAGATCCGAGCGCGGTACTGGCAGGAAAAGGTTGCTTGGGAGTTGTAGGCGAACTTGCTTCTTGAGCTTGTCGGCCTCGTTTTCTAAATCGACGATAACACTTTGCGCGGCGCTGGCTTTCTCCCAGTCACCCTCGAGGGCGGCGTTAATAAAGGGCTTGAGCGCGGCGGCGCAGGCTTGTGCCTGCTTCATGTGTTCTTGAATTGGCTCGAAGGGGGATTTTCCGAACAAATTACCGAGTGAATTTAAAGGCACGGTGCGACTCCTGTTTGTCGTCGGTCGTTAAGTAGGCCGAATTATACGGAGGTCTGTCGAGGCTAACCAGTTTTTAAATAGAAGCTTTTAATATGCGCACTGGCGCTATGAGCGTATCGCTTGCCATAATGACATTGACGATAACAATGGGATTGCCCCAGCTATGCAGAGCAACATCAATAAAACCGCGGCATTAGAGGCGGGCGGAATAATGCGGCAATTGATCGAGGACGGCGTTCTGGACCCTGCCGTGGCTAAGCGCGTGCGGCCAACACCACCTCGTATTGGCGATAAGTCTCAGCATGTTCTTAATTATCTCGCCGCCGAGCAGCTGCCTGACGCTAGCCGTCCCGGTCGCACGCTGAGTATGGACCGTTTATTAGAATGGCTATCGGGTCACTGTGAGCAGCGCTCACAGCGGATTGATCCATTAAAAATTGACGTGCCGGCGGTGACCGAAGTGATGTCGTTTGCCTTTGCGCAGCGTCACCGTATTTTGGCTGTAGCGGTCACACCGCAAGAGGTCGTTATCGCCGGCGCTGAACCGTTTATTGGCGGCTGGGAGAAAGACTTACAGCAGGTGTTGCGCCGCCCTATTCGTCGCGTGCTCGCTGATCCCGAATCGATAGACCGTTTTACGGTCGAGTTTTACAGCTTGGCAAAGTCGGTGCGTGGTGCCAGTGGCGACAGCCGCAGTGGCGGACAAGCCAACGCCAACCTTGAGCAATTGCTCGAAATTAGTAATTTAAAAGACTTGGATGCCAACGACGGCCATGTCGTCAATATCGTCGATTGGTTGTTGCAATACGCCTATGATCAGCGTGCCAGTGACATCCATATAGAGCCACGCCGCGAACTGGGCAATGTGCGGTTTCGTATCGACGGGGTGTTGTACAACGTCTATGAACTGCCCGCCTCGGTGCTTACCGCCGTTGTTAGCCGTTTAAAAATATTGGGCCGTATGGATGTCGCTGAAAAGCGCAGGCCGCAGGATGGTCGATTAAAAACCAAAAACCCCTCTGGGGATGAGATTGAATTGCGGCTATCGACATTGCCCACCGCGTTTGGCGAAAAAATGGTGATGCGCATATTCGACCCCGAGGTCTTGCTGCGCAGCTTTGAAGAGCTGGGTTTGCGCGGCGAAGATCGCCAGCGCTGGGACGGTATGATTCGCGCTCCCCATGGTATTGTTTTGGTGACTGGGCCTACGGGTTCGGGAAAGACCACCACCTTGTATTCCAGTCTAAAGCAGATTGCGACCAGCGAAGTAAACGTTTGTACCATCGAAGACCCGATTGAGATGGTGGAAGACGCCTTCAATCAAATGCAGGTACAGCACAATATTAATCTCGATTTTGCCGGCGGCGTGCGCGCCTTGCTTAGGCAAGATCCCGATATCATCATGATTGGCGAGATTCGTGATTTAGAAACCGCAGAAATGGCGATTCAAGCGGCGCTGACCGGCCACTTGGTGATTTCTACCTTGCACACCAACGACGCGCCGTCGGCGGTAACCCGCTTGCTAGAGTTGGGTGTGCCCGCCTATTTGATTCGCGCCACCGTGCTAGGTGTGATGGCGCAGCGCTTGGTAAGGAGTTTGTGCCCGCACTGCAAAGAGCCGGTGAGCTTGGATGAAACCGAGTGGACCACCCTTACCGCGCCGTGGAAGGTACGCCCGCCCAGTAATATTTATCACGCTCCCGGGTGCCTGGAATGCCGCAACACCGGGTTTTATGGCCGACAGGGCATCTATGAAATACTGCCAGTTGAAGGCCAGGTGCAAGCCGCCATTGGCGATGATGTCGAGCTGGATAAATTGCGTCGAGTGGCAATGAAGAATGGCATGCGCACACTTCGTCTTAGTGGCGCACAAAAAGTCGCGCGCGGTGAAACCACTATTGCGGAGGTTTTGCGGGTGGCGCCGCCCGTGCAAACGGGCTAGTTACAAATTTACGTTGCGAGCGAGCCCTGAATAATAAGCGGTAAAGGACAGTTTAATGACCACGTCGAATCAATATCCCAGTCTCCAAATTGCGGCAGGGGAGTTGCCGGCAGCGTTGGTGGCTGATGTTGAAATTCACTGGCAAAGTCTCTTCGAGCGCTGTGACGAGCAGCAGCGTGATTGGTACCAGAAATTTGCAGCTTCAGATCGACGCCAGCAATTGCTAACCGCTTTTTCCTGCAGCCCCGCACTGGCCGATTTGTGCGTGCGGAAGCCGGCCTGGCTTCCCAGCTTAGTCGCGAGCCAGGCGCTGCAGACCGGTTTAGCCAAAGATGCTTGGGTAGAGGAATTGCGCGATTTATGCGCCGAGTGTGAGAGCGCCGACGCCCTTGCCAAAATCCTCCGCGACTTTCGCAACCGCCATTGGCTGCGTATTGTTTGGCGAGACCTTAATCGCTTGGCGGCGATGGAGGAGACCGTCAGTGATCTGTCTTATTTAGCCGATGCCTGCGTCGAGGTTGCGCTGGCATACCTGCATCAACAGCTTATCACCGAGCGTGGTGAGCCGCACTCGGCAGAGGGTAAGCCGCAGCAATTAGTGGTTATCGCCATGGGAAAATTGGGTGCGGGTGAATTAAACCTGTCGTCCGATATCGATCTGATTTTCGCTTACCCGCACGCCGGCTCCACCGTGGGCGGTCCGCGTAGCGATGACAATCAGGCCTTTTTTATTCGTCTTGGCCAGCGTCTTATAAAAGCCTTAGACACACGCACTGCCGATGGTTTTGTATTCCGAGTTGATATGCGCCTGCGGCCTTACGGTCAAAGCGGCCCGCTGGTGATTAGCTTCGACGCCCTCGAAGAATACTATCAGGAGCAGGGTCGAGATTGGGAGCGCTATGCGCTTATCAAAGCGCGCTGCATTGCCGGCAATCGCGAAGAGGGGCGGCGCTTATTAGCGCAGTTACGTCCCTTTGTGTATCGGCGCTACCTGGATTTTTCCGCCATAGAATCACTGCGCGATATGAAAGCAATGATTCAGCGCGAGGTGGTGCGTCGCCAGTTGCAAGATAATATCAAACTCGGCTCTGGCGGCATTCGCGAAGTTGAGTTTATCGCGCAATGCTTCCAATTAATTCGCGGTGGGCAGGAGCCGACCTTACAGGTTTTGCAGCTGCAGCTAGTGCTGTCTGAGCTAGAAAAAATGGCCTATCTACCGGCCGCGGTGGTTGATGATTTGCGCAGGGCCTATCGCTTTTTGAGGGATGTTGAACACGTCATCCAAGCCTGGCGAGATGAACAGACGCAGCAGCTTCCCGAAGCTGGCACAGCGTTGGTCGCGCTGAGCTTTGGTATGGGTTTTGGTGACGATATTGCCAGTTTTCAGAAGGCGTTGGCGGCACACCGGCAGTGTGTTGCCACCCATTTTAGCAATGTGATTGCCCCGCCGGAGTCCGAGCCAGACGGGCAGCACCTCAGTAATAATCGCTGGCGAGCCATGCTCGATGATCTTGATCAGGAATCCGTGCGAGCAACCTTGGAAGAAGCGGGCTTCGACGATGCAGCAGAGGCGGCGCGCCTGCTGGTGGCACTGCTAAATGGCGCGAGCGTATTGCGTATGCAGGGCACGGGGCGGGATCGACTCTACGATTTTCTGCCGCTCTTATTAGAAGATTTATGTGAAGCGGCGTCGCCTGCATCGACCTTGCTGAGATTGATTCCACTAATTGAATCGGTACTGCGCCGCACGGCCTATTTGGTTTTGCTGATTGAAAACCCCGGCGCCCGCAGTCGCTTGGTCGAACTCTGTGATGCCAGCCCGTGGATCGCGCGGCAGTTAGCGGCGCAGCCGGTTTTGCTGGACGAACTGTTAGATGCGCGCAGCTTGTATTCGGTGCCCGAAAAGGTGGGCTTAGCTGATGAGCTTCGCCAGCGCTTGCTGCGTATCGACAGCGAGGATCTTGAGACGCAAATGGAGGCCTTGCGGCATTTCCGTTTAGCCCATGTGCTCAAGGTGGCGGCGTCGGAAGTCACCGGTGGCTTACCGCTGATGAAAGTGAGCGATTACCTTACCTATATCGCCGAAGTGGTATTAGATGCGGTGCTTGATATCGCTTGGCAGCACCTACTCGCTAAACACGGCAGTCCGGTGCCGGCGGGGGATGATCAGCGTCATTTCCTTATTCTGGGCTACGGCAAGCTGGGCGGTCTGGAACTGGGATACAGCTCTGATTTAGATTTGGTGTTTTTGCATGACCTGCCGTCAAGCAATGTCAGTGATGGTGATCGACCGCTGGACGTGGGCACATTCTTTACTCGGCTCGGGCAGCGCATTATTCATATTCTTACCGCCACCACCCGTTTAGGTGCACTTTACGACGTTGACATGCGTCTGCGGCCATCGGGCAATTCGGGCCTATTGGTGTCATCGTTTACCGCCTTTAGCGAATACCAAAACACGCAGGCATGGACATGGGAACATCAAGCCTTAGTTCGCGTTCGCGCGGTGGCAGGCGATGAAAAACTGGCGCAAAAATTTGAAGCTTTGCGCGCTGATATTCTGAGGAAAAAACGCGACATATTGGTGCTTAAAGACGAAGTGGTGAAAATGCGCCAGAAAATGCGTGATCATCTGCTGTCTACCGGCGATAAAAATGCGGAATTTGATATTAAACAGGGTGCTGGAGGTATCGTTGATATTGAATTTATGGTGCAATATGCGGTTTTAGCATGGTCGCAACAGCACCCACCGCTTACCTACTACACTGATAATATTCGTATACTGGAATCACTGGCTGAACAGGGCCTAATTTTAGCATCGGATACCCGGACACTGATTGACGCTTACAAGGCGTTCCGCAGTCAGGCACATCGCCTCAGCTTACAAGAGCAAAAAGGGTTGATAGCCGAAACGGCATTGGGTACAGAGCGGGAAATTGTCAGCCGTTTCTGGCAGCAACTGATGTTGTCTCCATAATGGTATTTGCCTGAATTTGTTGAGGAGTAACACACGATGTCTATGGCTGATCGTGACGGCCTGATTTGGTTCGACGGTGAAATGGTACCTTGGCGTGATGCGCGGGTGCATGTTTTAACCCATACACTGCACTACGGAATGGGTGTTTTTGAGGGCGTTCGCGCCTACAAAACAAATGACCGTGGTACCTGTATTTTCCGTATGAACGAGCACACTGACCGCTTGTTCCGCTCTGCGCATATTATGCGTATGGAAATGTCGGTCACCAAAGAACAGGTTAACGAAGCGCAGCGCGCGGTTGTGCGTGAAAACGGCTTAGAAGAAGCCTATCTGCGGCCAATGTGTTTCTATGGTTCAGAAGGCATGGGTCTACGTGCCGACAACCTCAAAATGCACGTGATTGTTGCCGCCTGGGATTGGCCTAGCTACATGAGCCCGGAAGCGCGTGACAAGGGTATTAAAGTGCGTTGTTCGTCTTACACCCGCCACCACGTTAATATTTCTATGTGTAAAGCGAAGGCAAACGGCCATTACATCAACTCGATGTTGGCCTTGCGTGAAGCACTCGATAGCGGTTGTGAAGAAGCTCTGCTTTTAGACAACGAAGGCTATGTTGCTGAAGGTAGCGGCGAGAACGTTTTCATCGTTCGCAACGGCAAGCTTTACACCCCTGAGCTGACCAGCTGCTTAGATGGTATTACCCGTAATACTATTTTTGAATTTGCCAACGAGCTGGGTTTGAAGGTTGAAGAGAAACGTATTACCCGCGATGAAGTTTACGTGGCAGATGAAGCCTTCTTTACCGGTACTGCCGCTGAAGTTCTGCCAATCCGCGAACTCGATGGTCGTATTATAGGTTCAGGCTCGCGTGGTCCCGTGACTAACTTGCTGCAAAATATGTATTTTGACCAAGTTAAGGGTCGTCGTGAAGAGTTTCCTGAATGGTTGACGTCAGTTAACTAAGTCCTCTTTAAAACGCCGTAACAGCAGCGCTGTTGCGGCGTTTATTGTTTTACCTGCGCCTCGGTATATCGGCATTCTCCGCGAATAACCACGTCATTCAATACCGCGTATTGATCAATGATCACATAGCCCAGTGGGCAATATTCTTTCAGTCGGCTGTCTTGTTCCAGGTCGTGAAGGGTTCGCTTTAACTGCGACTCGCTGTCTTCCATGGGTTTACTGGTGCCGTCTTCTCGCCGATTGTTTGCGGTTATCGGCCGCGCTTTTTCACGGAATAGCGGTTGGCTATAGCTGAACAAGCGGATATCGCTGGCTTTTATCGTGGTTTCAAATTTGCCGATAGGTTTTTTCTGGGTGGGGCCGCTGGCACAGCCGTTTAGGGTGCTCAATATTAAAATGACGCTAAATAACGTGTAAAAATAGGCGTGTGTCCGCATAGATATCTTATTCTCGTGGCTAAATTCGGGCCTTGGCGAGTTTAACATGACAAAGTCTTAATGCCAGAACAGGGCGTCCCCGACCATCGCCGGTGGATTTATGCTCACCCCGTGGTTAGAATCCTGTTACTAGACGAACGGCATTCTTCCTTTTTACCTTATAACGTCGACATGGCGTGGGTATGACCGCAAAGTACGTAACAGGTTGCAGGCACAGGGGAATTCCACGGTACTTACTATTCCAGCAACAATAGCCCTAAAAATAGTAGTCCAAATACTTTAATTCGAATAATAGTGACTCCGTTTTATGCCGTCAGAACCAGCCATTGCTAGCGCGCCCCATCTCAATATTGTTCCGGCCAGTGTCATCCCCCTGCCCGATGCTAAACCTCGTCGCGCCTTAAAGGTGTGTTTGCTGGGTTACCGCAGCGCCCCTTATGGCGGTGGGCAGGGAATTTATCTAAAGTATTTAAGTAAGGCATTGGTAGAGGCTGGGCATCAGGTTGACGTCATCTCAGGTCAGCCCTACCCGCACCTCGATCCAAGAGTTAATCTGATCAAAATGCCGGGTATGAACTTGTTTGAAACCGGCTTAACGTCAATTCGTCCGCACCATCTGACCTCGTTAACGAATATATACGAGTGGATGGGTAAGCTCACTGGCGCCTTTTCTGAGCCATATTGCTTTGGTCGGCGGGTATTGAAATACCTTAAAAAGCATGGCCGTCACTACGATATTATTCATGACAACCAATGCCTGAGTTATGGCATGTTAGATATTCAAAAGCAGGGTTTCCCTTTAGTCACTACCATCCATCACCCCATAACAAGTGACCTGAAGATTGCGCTGAGCGCCGCTAAATCCTGGACTGAGCGCCTACTTATTCGTCGCTGGCACAGCTTTTTAATTATGCAGCGCAAGGTTGCCCGTGAACTACATCATGTTGTGACAGTGTCTGAGCGCTCGCGAATGGACATTGCCGCGGCATTCGATATTCAGCCGGCGGGTATCAGCTTGGTACACTGCGGTATTGATACCGAGGAGTTTAGACCCCTCAATAATATCCAGAAAAACCCGAACCGAATTATGGCCACGGTATCCTCTGATCAGCCGCTTAAGGGTATGCGTTATTTATTAGAGGCGGTGGCGGCGGTGGTGCCAAAATATCCCGACCTTGAGTTGCTATTGGTCGGCACACCAAAAGAAGATGGCGAAAGCGGAAAATTAATTCGTGAGCTCGGCTTAGCCAAGCATATTCGCGCTGTTAGTGGCATCAGCACGGAAGATTTGGTGCGCTACTATAACGAAGCGTCGGTGGTGGTCGTCCCCTCAATTTATGAAGGCTTTGGTCTCCCTGCTGGCGAAGCAATGGCCTGTGGCACGGCGCTCATTTCTACCGACGGCGGTGCCTTACCCGAAGTGGTCGGCGATGCGGCGATTCAAGTGCCAATTCGAAATAGCAAGGCCATCGCCGAAGTGCTGGAAACCCTGCTGGCGTCGCCCGCATGGCGTGATGAATTAGCTGCGGCGGGTCGCAAACGTATTGAAGAATTGTTTTGTTGGACTCGCGCCGCACAGCAAATGACGGACTACTACTGGCAGGTGATACAACGTGAAAACGGTTGATTTTCGTCATTTCCACCTTAATCGTGGCGACAAAATTCTAGATTTGGGCTGCGGCGAAGGCCGCCATGTGATTTCTGCCTATGTTGAAGCAGACGTCACCGCAGTTGGAGTTGATCTTTGTCTTAAAGATTTACAAACCGCGCAAAGTCGCTTCAGTGAGTTTTGTGGTGACGAGCAGGCAGAGAAAGCCTTTGGTCTAGCCAATGGCGATGCCATGCAGCTGCCCTTTGCAGACAACACCTTCGACAAAATTATCTGTTCAGAAGTGTTGGAGCATATTCCAGATTACCAAGCGGTATTAAAAGAAATTGAGCGTGTGCTTAAGCCGGGCGGTTTGTTTTGCGCCAGCGTACCGCGAGCTTGGCCAGAAAAAATCTGCTGGGCATTGAGCGACGCCTACCACGAAGTTGAGGGTGGTCATCTGCGTATTTTTAAGGCCAGCGAACTGCGCAAGCAAATTCAGGGATTAGGATTTCGCTTTTATCGCCGACATTGGGCACACGCATTGCATTCCCCCTACTGGTGGTTGAAATGCGCGTTTTGGAAGAACCAAGACTCAAACCCTATCATCAAGCAATATCATCGATTTTTGGTATGGGATCTGATGGATCGGCCCTTATTTACGCGGACCTTGGAAGCGAGCTTGAATCCCGTACTCGGTAAATCGGTAGTCATGTATTTTGAAAAGGCGAAGGCAGCATGAGCGGATTGTTTTTAAGCAAAGGCCTTTTCCCGCAGGAATTTTTTAGGCCGACTGTGGATTTTTTACTGCGTGCTCAACAGACCGACGGCAGCATCCCGTGGTTTGACGGCGGTCACTGCGACCCTTGGGATCACGTTGAGTCGGCTATGGGCTTGAGTATTGGCGGCGAATATAGCGCCGCCGAAAACGCTTATCGCTGGCTCAAAAATGCGCAACTGGAAGACGGTAGTTGGTGGGCCGCCTATCGTGCGGGCCAAGTGGATAATCGCGAGCGCCGTGAAACGAATTTTGTGGCTTATATTGCCACGGGTGTTTGGCACCATTATTTAATAAGCGAGAACCGCGCGTTTTTGCGTGAGATGTGGCCCTGTGTTCGTCGCGCTATTGGCTTCGTTCTCGCCCAGCAGTCCCGCCACGGTGAAATAAATTGGGCAGTGGATGCGCGGGGCGAGCCTATGGAAGACGCTCTCATTACGGGTTGCTCGTCAATTTACAAAAGCCTTGAATGCGCTGTGAATATCTCGGTGGTGATTGGTGATCCGCGGGTAGATTGGCGCGATGCCAGAGTGGCGTTGGGAGACGCCTTGCGCAATAAGCCTGAACGATTTGATCGCACCTGGGAAAGTAAATCGCGCTACTCCATGGATTGGTTTTACCCCGTGCTAACGGGTGCGGTGCCAACACCAAAAGCCAGCGCCCATTTACAAAAGCGCTGGGGTGATTTTGTCGAGCAGGGCTTGGGTTGCCGCTGCGTGTCAGACCAACCGTGGGTAACGGTCGCGGAATCCTGCGAGTTAACGATGGCGCTGTTGGCGGCGGGGGATCACGCCCGCGCCGTAATGGTGTACAGCTGGCTGCACCAGTGGCGGGAAAGCAACGGCGAATACTGGACTGGTTATCAATTTGTGGAAGACGTGCTGTGGCCTGATGAGCGGCCAACGTGGACGGCGGCGGCTATTTTGTTGGCGGCAGATGCGCTAACTGAGCACACCGCTGCCCACCATTTATTTAATCAGGTTCGTTTGTTGGACGTTAAATCGGTAAGCAGCGTGGCAGAAAAGGGTCGCGCGCGTTCGTCCTAGTTACAAATTATAATAAATACGGAGTGCTTCTGAGCCGCTCTTGTCTTGCTATCGCAGTCAAGCTCACTGCAGAACATGGTAAGCGTTTCTGAAGTGAGTTATTGAACAGGGATCAAAGTCCCCGCTATTTATTAAGTCCTGTTTACAATTCTCGCTACTTCACTAGTGCTTTGTCAATTTGATGTTGCCTAATGCCAAAGTTTGTAGCTTGGGTTTCGTTCCTCAACCCAAGCTACTGAGTCACACGTCATTTTCAAATTTAAAGAGTACTAGCTGTACTTTTCCTTGTCCTCATTTTCTGCAAGCTGAGCTTCTAACAGTCGCGTGACAGTTTGTGGCGATTTGCTGTTTCCCGCTAATAGACGATACGCCATGGGTATAACAAATAGCGTTAATATCGTGGCAGAGCTGACACCAAAGACGACAACAATACCAATAACGTAGCGGGACTCGCTGCCAGGTCCAGATGAGAGTATCAGTGGCACTGCGCCCATGACGGTGGTGATGGCGGTCATCGCAATGGGGCGCAGTCGCTGGCGAGCGGATTGCAAAATGGCCTCGTCAAACTCCAGGCCTTGATCCCGTAGTTGGTTGGCAAATTCCACCAGCAAAATACCATTCTTCGCCGCCAGCCCGACCAGCATAATCAGCGCAATTTGGCTGTAAATATTTAGGCTTTGTCCCGTGAGGTAGAGCCCGATCAAGGCACCCGCTATGGCCAGCGGCACGCTGAGTAGAATAATAAAGGGGTGAATGAAATTCTCGAATTGCGCGGCGAGTACAAGGTAAACCACCAGCAGTGACAAGGCGAAGGTGAAATACACGGAATTACCTGACTCGTGATAATCCAGTGATTCGCCTTTGTAATCCACGGTGGCGGCGGGGACATTTTCTGCCACCAGATTTTCGAAATAACTCAGCGCGTCTCCCAGAGAGTAGCCATCAGCGAGGTTGGCGTCGATGGTAATAGCCCGCACGCGGTTGTAGCGATTGAGCACGGCGGCGTCGCCACGTTCTTGTAACGTCACAAGGTTGCCGAGCGGAATGAGACTGTCGGTAGTGGCCGATCGCACATAAATATTGCTGAGATCTTCTGGACTGCGTTGTGTATCGGGTTCACCCTCTACAATCACGTCGTACTCTTCTCCCGCCATCATAAAGGTGGTGACTCGCCGCGAACCTAACAGGGTCTCTAAACTGCGATTTATTTCGCTGGCATCCACTCCCAGTGTTGCCGCTCGGTCACGGTTAATTGTGACGGCTAATTGCGGTTTAGTTTGGCGGAAGTCGCTATCAATACCGAGCAGCCCCGGATTATTTTTTGCTTCGTTTATTAGCAGCTCAGACCACTGTGCTAGCTCTTCGTAATTACTGCCGCCAATAACAAACTCCAGTGGTTTGGTGAACCCGCCGCCCAGCGATTGCGGCGTAATAGGGTAAACACTCAAGCCCGTAAAACCGGTGAGTCGTTTGCGAATCTCGCCGACCACCTCCGCAATGGGTTGGCGTTCTCCCCAAGGTGTTAATACCAAGATACCGGTGGCTTCATTGTAAACGTCGGCGCCGCTACGACCGCCCGGTGCGCGAAGTAATAGGCGATTGATCGTGCCATTGTCTACCATGGGCATGAGGCGCTGTTCGATCTCGGCCAGGTGGCGCTTCACATAATTAAATGACGCGCCTTCCGGGCCGCGAATAATCATAAATACCACGCCGCGATCTTCCTTGGGCGCAAACTCGGCGGGAACTTTTTGCAGGAAAAAAACGCAGGAGCCAATGGTAAGGACTAAGGCTAAGGCCGCTATGAAGGGATGTTTCATGCTGCGCGCTAACACGTGTCCATAGTGGTTTTCCATGCGGTGCAGCAGTTTTTCAACAAAGCTCGCAAGTCCGCCGTGCATAGCCTCGCGGTTTAGTACTTTGGAGCAAATTACTGGTGAGAGTGTTAGGGCGACAATACTAGAGAACACGACCGCAACCGCCATGGCCACCGCGAACTCGCCAAATAAACGGCCAACGTCGCCCTCTAAAAAGCTGATAGGCACAAACACGGCGACTAATACGGCGGTAGTGGCAATAACGGCAAAGCCGACTTGGCGACTGCCGCGATAGGCTGCGACCAGCGGTGGCTCGCCGTTGAGTAAGCGACGGTGCACGTTTTCAAGTACGACAATACTGTCATCAACCACTAGCCCTATTGCTAACACCAGGGCCAGCAGGGTGAGCAAATTGACGGTGTAGCCCAGGGCATACAGAACTGTAAACGTCGCAATGAGTGAAACCGGCACGGTGATGGCGGGAACCAGCATGGCGCGGAAGTCACCCAAGAACAGAAATATAACTAACACCACCAGCGAGGCGGCAATAAACAAGGTGCTGTATACCTCAGAGATAGCGCGGTCTATGAAGACTGAGCTGTCGTAACTGGAATGCAGATTTATGTTGCCGGGCAAGGTTTTTCGAATTTTCTCCGCTTCGACGCGGACTGCTTCAGCAACAGCCAAGGTGTTCGATACGCTTTGTTTAACTATGCCAACGCCGACCATTGGTACGCCGTTGCCATTGAATGCTTTGCGATGTTCATCGGCACCTAATTCGACTCTGGCCACGTCGCCGAGCCGAGTGAGGTAGCCTTGTTCATCGCGTTTTACAACCAAACCTTCAAAATCGGTGGGGCTGAGAAAGTGGCGATTAATCTTTACAACAAAGTCTCGGTCTAATGATTTTAAGGTGCCGGCGGGCAGTTCAACATTCTCGCGCCGCAGCGCGTTTTCAATGTCACCGACGGTAAGCTGCCGCGCCGCGAGGGATTCGCGATCGAGCCAAATTCGCATCGCGTATTCGGGTCCGCCACTAATGCGCACCCGCGCAACACCATCGATGACAGCGAAGCGATCGACGATATAGCGCTGGGCGTAGTCGACCAAGGCGACAATGCTCATTTCGTCGGAGGTTAAATTGTGCCACATGATGACCTGCTCATCGGCGTCGGTCTTTTGTACCTCTGGTGGATCGGCCTCCTCTGGCAAGTCGGCTAAGGCACCGGACACGCGGTCGCGCACATCATTGGCGGCGGCGTCGATATCCCGTGTTAATTTGAATTCGATATTAATAGATGAAAAGCCGTCGCGACTGCTGGAGTCGATGGTCTTTATTCCTTCGATACCGGCGATGCGTTCTTCGATAATTTGGGTGACTCTAGATTCAACCACCTCGGCTGAGGCGCCAACGTAGACTGTGCGAATAGACACAATGGGTGGGTCTATATCGGGGTATTCGCGCAGCGGTAAACGCTCAAAGGCGAGCAAGCCAAAAGCTACCAATAATAGGCTTATGACCGTCGCGAATACTGGCCGTTTTATCGCCGTATCAGAAAGCAGCATAGTTTAGCCCTCCTGCGGCGAGACGGTGACACCGGGTTGCAGGGCGGTAAAGCCTTCGTAAATTAATTGTTCGCCAACGCGGACGCCGCTGCGAATTTCCACAAAGCCAGGTTTGCGGGTGCCAAGCTCGACTGTGCGGCGCTCGGCTTTCTGTTCGCTATTCATAATCCAGACATAGTGCTGTAGCTGAATGCTTTGCAGCGCAGATTCAGGTACTAAGATCGCGTGGTGCTCCTTGGTCACAAGCGATACCAGCATTAGCATGCCGGGTTTTAATTTATGGTCTGGATTCTGGATAAGAGCGCGGGCGGTGATGCTGCGATCAACGGGGTTAATGCGGCTGGCGATCGCCGAAATGGTGGCATTAAAGTCTTCGGCAAGAGCTTCGCTGCGGGCAATAACACTTTGACCAGTGGCGATGGCAGTTAGGCTCAGGCTTGGCAGCTGGAAGTCCATGCGCATGACGCTGAGGTCGTCGAGTGTGGCGATGTTGGTACCAGGGCTTACCAGTGCGCCGGGGCTAAGTTCGCGCAGGCCAATAACGCCACTGAACGGCGCGCGAATATTGCGCTCGGCGAGCAAGGCTTCTATTTCTGCAATTTTACTTTCGGCCCGCAGCTTTGCGGTTTGGCGTTGATCGTATTCTGTTTGCGCGGCAGATTGCGAGGCAATCAGCCCTTTCAAACGGGCTAACTCGCGCTCTTCCTCGGCCAAGTCTGCTTTCGCGGAACTGAGCTGCGCGGCTTCTTCGTCCTGCTGCAGGGTGACAAGTAACTGGCCCTTGCTGACGGCATCGCCATCATTAAAATGCAGTGCGGTAATTTTTTCAGTGACGTTGCTGCTGATATCAATGGATTCTTGCGCGAGTAAAGTGCCCAGTGCCTGCATGCGATTTTGCACTGGCTCGGCTTTTAAGGTGCTTACTTTTACGAAGGGAGCTGGTCTCGCCATGGCGCCGGGATTTTCTGCCGGGCTGCAGGCAACTAGCAAGGTAGCGATACTGCTGAGTGCCAGCAGTTTAAATGTTGCGCTTATCAAGGTAGTACTCCGTTATGCACATTGTCCGTTTTGGATGGGTCTTAGTGGATATGATGAGTAATGTAACGGCTGACTAGTGAACAATCACCCTTTTAATAAGGTGATGAAAAAACAAACGGTTTTGCGATGTTACCCGCCGATGCGTATCGCATTGGCGGGAAGGTGAAGACGAGATTTTAAGCGCGCTGGTTCAGACGCAATTCAGCGCGCTCTGCCGCAGCTAGAACTTGCTGTGGCGCCGTGCCACCAATGTGGTTGCGGGCATTCACCGAGCCTTCCAGAGTGAGCACGTCAAAGACATCGGCTTCGATATCAGTGCTAAATGTGCGCAACTCGTCCAAGCTCATTTCTGACAGATCTTTTTTCTCTGCAATGCCATAGGCAACTGACTTACCGACCACTTCGTGAGCGTCGCGGAACGGTAAACCTTTACGCACTAAATAATCCGCTAGATCAGTTGCAGTTGAAAAACCGCGCATGGCCGCTTCGCGGGTCACGTCTTCATTTACGGTAATCGCCGGCACCATATCGGCATAGGCTTTTAGGCAGTCTTTTACCGTGTCGATAATGTCGAAGATGGGTTCTTTGTCTTCTTGGTTGTCTTTGTTGTAAGCCAAGGGTTGCGATTTCATCAGCGTCAGCAAGCTCACCAGATGACCGTTGACGCGGCCCACTTTACCGCGAATTAACTCGGGAACATCGGGGTTTTTCTTCTGCGGCATAATGGAAGAGCCTGTGCAGAAGCGGTCGGGTAATTCAATAAACTTGAATTGGGCGGAGGTCCACAGCACCAATTCTTCGCTGAAGCGCGACATATGTGTCATCAGTACGCTTGCCGCCGCGGCAAATTCAATCGCGAAATCGCGGTCGCTCACCGAGTCCAGTGAGTTTTCCGTGGGGCGGTCAAAGCCCAATAATTCTGCGCTGTAATGACGATCAATGGGGTAGGTGGTGCCGGCCAGTGCGGCTGCGCCCAGTGGGCATTGATTCAAGCGCGCAGCGCAGTCCTGGAAGCGGCTGTAGTCGCGCTCTAGCATTTCATTCCACGCCAACATGTGGTGGCCGAAGGTGACGGGTTGCGCGGTTTGCAAATGGGTGAAGCCCGGCATGATGGTGTTGGCTTCGCGCTTGGCGAGGGTAATCAGGCCCAGTTGTAAGCGGCTCAGCTCTTTGCAAATGAGGGCTAATTCGTCGCGTACATAGAGGCGAATATCGGTGGCGACTTGGTCATTGCGCGAGCGACCGGTGTGCAGCTTCTTGCCGGTAATGCCGATTTTATCGGTTAAGCGCGCCTCGATATTCATGTGCACGTCTTCAAGACTCACCGACCACTCAAAGGTGCCAGCAAGGATTTCTGCGCGAATTTCTTCAAGCCCCTGTTGAATGTCTGCCAGTTCTTGCGCGGTTAACACACCGACTTTTTCCAGCATCGCCGCGTGCGCGAGTGAGCCATTGATGTCGTGATGATAAAGGCGTTGATCAAAGCTGACAGAGGCAGTGAAGCGCTCTACAAACTGGTCAGTGGGTTCGCTGAAGCGGCCGCCCCAAGGTTTGATGCTCGGATCTTTATCACTCATTGCACTGTGTTCCCGTATTGCTGATTGGCGTGGCGTGGATGCCGTGGTCACCCAGCGCCTAAAAGGCCGCCATTATAGCAGTTTTAGTGGGCTTCGCGATGCGTCGGCAGACACGCTCACAATGACGACCAGAAGTAATACCGCTGTCATATGCGGCCGCCATACTGCTGTTCCTAAAAATAGGACCGTCGAGCAGAGGAATCCCCATGAGTGACGTCACGTCCCCCCGCGCCAAATTGGTCGAAATGCTGTGGCAACTTAAAAAGATCTACGATAAGCAGGGCGACAAAGGTGTGCGTTATATTCATTTTAATACGCTATTGAATGATCCGGCCTACCGCAAGGAATTGATCGACCAAGCTGTGGTTAGCAGTAACCCTGATATTCGTGAACTCGGTGTTGGCCTTTTAACGATTAATACCGATGGCCCGCTGACTCAAGGTCGTCATGGTCGAACCATGGGCGCGGTTAATCCAGATGTTGCCGAGACTGTTGGCTATAAAATCGCATCAGCAAAGCCCCCGCAGCGCTCGGTGAAAACGCGGCTGGTAGCAATAATTGGGGTGCTGCTAATTGGCGTTATTATCGCGGCCATTTTTAGCAGGGATCTTAAACAGGCCTTTGCGGGTACACAGACCGTGAGTGGCTCGCTGCGCGGCGAGCAAATATGGACTAATGATAAAACCTGGATTTTAGAAGGCACAGTCTATGTCGAGGCGGGTGCCAGATTGGTTATTGAGGCTGGAACCATAGTAAAGGGGCGCCCTGGCAGTGCCTTATTGGTAACCCGCGACGCCAGCATTTTAGCGCGGGGCACAGCCTTGGCGCCGATCGTGTTTACCAGCTCGGCCCTGGCAGGTAAGCGTCAGGCCGGTGATTGGGGCGGCATTGTGTTGCTGGGCAATGCGCCTGTGAATACCGCCGATGCCCAAATTGAAGGCTTGGTTGCCGGTGATACCCGCGGCATGTTCGGGGGCACAGATGCCAACGATAACTGCGGCGTATTGGAATATGCTCGTATCGAATTCGCGGGCTTTGAGGTTTACGCCAACAATGAGCTGAACGGATTAACGCTCGGCGGCTGCGGCAGTAAAACCATTGTTCGCAATGTACAGGTGCATCGCGCCCTCGACGACGGTATTGAGGTATTTGGCGGCAATGTGGATTTGCGCCATATTCTTATTACCGGTGCCGCCGACGATTCTTTGGATTGGGATATGGGCTGGACTGGCCGCGTGCAATTTTTGCAGATTCAGCAGTACGCGGGGGTGGGCGATAATGGTTTTGAGGCGGATAATCGCGAAGGCAATTATCAAGCTGAACCCGTTTCTGAACCGACTTTATATAACGTGACCTTGCTAGGCATGAATAGCCGCGACAAATACCAGCGCGCTATGACCCTGCGCCGTGGCACCGGCGGGCATTTCAATAATATGGTTATTGCCGGTTTCTCTGGCGAAGCCATCGACATTAAAGACAGTGAAACCGTTGCCCGTATTCAAGAGGGGAAAATGAGTTTCGGCGGTTTGCTGATTGCGGATATTGCGGCGGACGGTAAGCACTATTTTGCTGAAGAGATTGGCGATTACGACGACGATGGCGGCTTTGACGAGGCCGCTTATTTTTCGCAGTACGCCAGTCTTGGTGCTAGCCCGCAATTTTTAAAAGTCACCCAAAGTGAAAGTGAGCCGGATTATCGCGTAGCGGCGTCTTCGCCGGCAAAGAATAACGCCGTCGCAGTGCCACAGGGTGAGTTTTGGGACGAAGCCGCGAATTATCGGGGTGCTATGCGTCCCGGTGTTGGCAGAAGCTGGACAGATGGCTGGACGGCCTTTCCCCTAAATTAGACTTTCATAGCGTATTACCGGGCTAGCGAGTCCGGCCCTGTAATACGTATCCGCTCCGGCGACAGCCTGCTATGCTTTGTGAATACAAATCTAGGATGGGTGCCGTGTCGCGTAGGCAGCAAAATGAAGCGCAGCTAAATTCTCCGCAGGTGTCGTTTATCGGCAATCTGTCTAGCCCGCAATCGCTGTTGCTTATTGTGTTGCTGGCGAGCCTGCTCGCCATTTTATTCACCGTGCTGAAATCAGGCTTGCAGAATTTCGATTGGGTCTTGCTCGGTATGTCTGGTCTGTTCACCATTTGGTGCTTGCTCGGTGCGGCAGCCGTGCTTCAGCTTCTTAAACCTGTGTTTGCACAAATGACGACGGCGGTGACGGCCGGTTTGAGTTTTGTGGTGTGCCTTGTATGGGTTGCCTGCGTTACCGTGTTCGCGCAGTGGTTTGCCCGCGGCGGATTACAAAACGAGGTATGGCTATTCGACGGCTGGGCGCTGGCAGAAATTTTAGTGGTAGCGACGATATTACTCGGTGTGGGTATGCGCTATGCCTATTTGAGCTTGCAATATCGCCTGCGCGAGCAAAGTAGTTTGCATGCGCGCTTAGACGCGCTGCATTCCAGAATTCGCCCCCATTTTTTATTCAATACCCTAAACAGTATTAGCAGTTTAATCAGCGTTGCTCCCGATAAAGCCGAGCAGGCTGTCGAGGATTTGGCGGCGTTGTTTCGCGCTAATTTGCAGAGCGGTATGAGCGTGGTGCGCTGGGCCGATGAACGCGAATTATGTGAACGCTATTTGCGTATTGAGCACGCCCGCTTAGATGAGCGCCTGCAAGTCGACTGGCAAGATAGTGATTTAAGTGACGATATTTCGGTGCCGTCACTGCTGCTGCAACCGCTGATAGAAAATGCCATCACCCACGGTATTCAGCGTTTACAAGAAGGGGGTGTGGTAAGTATTCGCGCTCGCGTTGTTGAAGGAATGGTGGAGATTGAGGTTCAAAATCCCGTGCCTGAATTTGCCGATGTGGTCGAGGGTAACGGCATCGCCAGCGACAATATTCGTCTTCGTTTGCAAGCCCTATTTGGCAATCAAGCCAGATTTACTAGCCAGCGATCGGAGGGGCAATACCAGGTGCGAGCGGTTTTCCCGATGAAAAAGCTGACACAGGCAGCCTCCGCATGAAAGTGTTAATCGTTGATGATGAGCCTTTGGCTCGCCAACGCGCCGCGCGATTATTGCAGGAGCTAGGCGGTATTGAGTTGGTGGGCGAGGCGGCGAACGCCGAACAGGCGCTGGCAGAAATAGAGCGACTGCAACCCGACGCCCTGCTTTTAGATATTGCCATGCCCGGTATCAGCGGCATTGACTTAGCGCAGCAATTGGCTGAGCGCGAGTCATCTCCCGCGATTGTGTTTTGCACAGCCTATGACGAATACGCGCTTGCGGCGTTTGACGCACAGGCGGTGGCCTATCTGCTAAAGCCTATTCAGCGGGAGAAGTTGACGGCGGTATTCAGCCGGCTGACGCGCTTAAATAAAGCCCAAATAGCCGCACTTGCAGACTTAGAGACACCGGCTCAACGCAGCCAGCTATCGTCCTCTGGCCCGCAGGGTATTAGCGTGCTGCCGGTGTCTGCGGTGCGTTATTTTCACGCCGACAATAAATACGTCAGCGCGGTGCACCCAGATGGTGAATTACTAATCGATGACAGCCTGCGTGACTTGGAACAGGAGTTTGCCAGTCAGTTTTTGCGCATTCACCGCAACGCCCTTGTCGCGCTGCAGTATTTGCAGGGCATAGAGCGGCACGGCGTAGCGGCTTATAGGGTGAAATTGCAGGGAGTGGCAGTGGGGCCACAGATTAGTCGGCGTTATTTACCTGCCCTGCGCGCTCGCCTTAGTAAAGGCATTTAGTCCATTGTAGTGCTAGGTTTTCGGTTTTGTCAGCGGCCTCGCTGACGTATCATGGTGACCCCACGGAGTACTACGGAAATATTCATGTCCGACAATATCATCCGCATCGCCACCCGCGAGAGTCTATTGGCGCTATGGCAGGCAGAGTTTATTAAGGCCGAGCTAGAAGCAGCCCACCCCGGTATCCAAGTTGAGTTACTGGGTATGACCACCCGCGGCGATCAATTATTAGATTCACCCCTGTCCAAAATCGGCGGCAAAGCGCTGTTTGTTAAGGAGCTTGAGCAGGCGCTCATCGATGGCCGCGCCGACATCGCCGTGCACTCCATGAAAGATGTGCCGATGGAGTTTCCCGAAGGCTTGGGACTGGCCATTATTTGTGAGCGCGAAGATCCACGGGATGCCTTTGTGAGCAATCACTTTTCCTCAGTGACTGATTTGCCGCAGGGTGCGCGGGTCGGTACATCCAGCCTGCGCCGCGAGTGTCAGCTGCGCTCCCAGCGTCCAGATTTGCAGATTTCGAGTTTGCGCGGCAATGTGCAAACCCGTTTGCGCAAGCTAGATGAAGGCGAGTTCGACGCAATTATTCTCGCCGCTGCCGGATTAATTCGTCTTAAATTAGAAGATCGAATCGCCGCCTTGATGCCGGTCGAGTCGAGCTTGCCAGCCTGTGGTCAGGGCGCGGTGGGTGTTGAAACCCGCTTAGATGACGCTCGGGTCATTGCGCTATTGGCGCCGCTTCACAATCGCGTTACCGCGGAAGAGGTGATGGCTGAGCGGGCAATGAACCGTCGTTTAGAGGGCGGTTGTCAGGTGCCGATAGCGGGCTATGCGATTCCCGACCCAGATAACGCCGACCAACTTTGGCTGCGCGCTTTAGTGGGCGAGCCCAATGGCAAAACCATTTTGACCGCTGAGCAGCGCGGCCCCCGTGATCAGGCCGAAGCCTTGGGTATTGCGGTGGCAGAGTCCTTGCTGGCGCAGGGTGCAGGCGCTATTTTGCAGGCGGTGTATGGCGACAGCAAAGCTGAATAATTTGCGGGTGCTGGTGACGCGGCCGGCGGATCGCAGTGCGGAATTTGCCGCCGCCTTAACGGAGGCGGGCGCAGCGGTGAGCTTGCAGCCGCTGCTGGATATAGCGCCGCTGTCGTCTCCAGAGCACAGCGAGGCAATGCAGAAAAGTCGCAGCCTGTTGATGAACCTCGATAGCTATCAGCAGATTATTTTTATCAGCGTAAACGCCGTGCACTACGGTCTGGATCAAATAGACCAATACTGGCCGCAATGGCCACTGGGTATTCAGGTTTATGCCATTGGCGCGGCGACGGCGGCGGCGCTTGCCGAGCGAGATATCGCCGTACACCACAGTGCTCAGGCAATGAACAGCGAAAGCCTGCTGGCCTGCGCCGACCTTCAGCACATCCGTCATTCCAAAATATTAATCATCCGTGGCGTGGGTGGCCGTGAGCATTTGGCCGAGCAACTTAGGCAGCGAGGCGCCGCGGTAGATTACGCAGAGTGCTATCAGCGCTGCAAACCAGATATTGACGGTGGCCAACTGCGGTCATTGCTGTTACAACACAGCATAAATATAGTGGCATTAAATAGCGGCGAGACCCTGGCTCATTTTAGTGACTTAATGGGTGAGGCGGCGTTGACATACCCCGTGTTGGTACCGAGTGATCGTGTCGCAGACTTAGCGAGAGCGCAGGGCTATCAAACCGTGATTCGGGCCGACAATGCCGGCACGGCAGCAAGTCTTGTCGCTTTAAGGCGTTATGCGGAAAGCAATCCCTCTATCCATCATTAAATAGATTTTGAGAGAACATAATGAGCGGCGATAAACCGGAAGATAATAAAGACACAGCGACGGTAGCAGCGCAAAAGCCATCGGTAATTAGCGCCTCCGAGCCGCCGTCGAATAATAAGAAGACCAAGGAAAAGCCCGCCGCTAAAAAGAGTGGCGGCAGCAATGTGCTGGGCTTGTTGGCATTATTAATTGCACTCGGCGCCTTGGTGTTGGCGGGGTGGATGTACCAGCAAGATCAGTTGCTAGCCGCACAAGAAAAAAGCACTAGCGCCAGTTTTAGAGCCGAGCTGCGCGCATTGACTGACTCGCAGTCAGAGCTCACGTCCTTGCTCAGCGCTCAGCGCGAAGCGCTTTCCCAATTGCGCAGCGACACTAGTACACGTCTAGATGCGCTTGCCCGCCGCAGTCAGGATCTCGAAGTCTCGGTGCAGTCATTAGCCACCGTAGACCGCCAGGATTGGCTGTTGGCAGAGGCCGAATATTTACTGCGGGTCGCCAATCAGCGCGCGCAATTAAGTGGCGACGCCCGCTCAGCCGCGCAATTGCTGGCGAGCGCAGATGAAATACTGCAAGACTTAGACGACGCGGCCTTGCATCCGGTGCGCGCAGAGATCGCCAAAGAAATAGCCGCCCTGCAAAGCAGCGCCGAGCGCGATGTGGAAGGCAGCTACTTGGCGCTACAAGCCTTGGCAAACGAAGTGGCTAAACTAAAAATTTACCAAGCGCCGAGCTATCAGCCCGCACCAGCTGAGACACAAGCGACAGATTGGAAACAGCGCCTGCAAGTGGGATTCGCTGCGGCATGGGAAAAACTGCAGAGCTATATTCGGGTTCGCGAGCACGATGAAAATTTCCGCGCACAAATAGTCCCTGAACAAGAAGGCGCGCTGCGGGTGAGCTTGCAGCTTATGTTTGAACAGGCCCAGTTGGCACTGCTGGCAAATCAACCGCGTTTGTATCAGCGCTCTTTGCAGAAAGCGACAGATTGGTTGAACCGTTACTACCAATTAGATGAACACCGCGACGCGCTGTTGGATGAAATTAATACCCTATCAAAAGTGCGGGTGAACTCAGAAATTGCGGATATTTCTGGCTCATTAAAAAGCCTGAAAGAATATATAAAAAGTAATCGTTGGCAGAAAGAGGCTCGCCAATGAAAATATTTATTGCAGTCTTAATAGTGTTACTTGTCGCGCCGATTCTGGCAGCGGGGATTCAGCACGACTCTGGTTATATTCTTATCGCCTACGGCAAAACTACCATCGAAATGACAATATGGGTTGGCGTCGCAGTTCTTGCGGCCGTTCTATTATTGTTTACGATTGTATTTATGAGTTTGCGTCGTGGCGCAAAAGTGTCTGACAAAATTGCCAGCTTTTGGAGTGACCGCAAAGCTAACCGCGGTCGCAGTCACACCACCTTGGGCATGATTGCCTTTATAGAAGGCAATTGGGAAAAGTCGCGCCGTCTTCTAACCGATGCCATAAAGGGCAGCGAAGCGCCGCTAGTGAATTATTTATTGGCAGCCCGTGCCAGTCACGCCCTGGGTGATGCGGCAGCAAGTCGCCACTATTTAGGCTTGGCAGAGGAAACCAGCGCCAAAGCCAGTATTGCCGTTGCACTCACCCAAGCGGAAATGCAGGTTGACAGAGGCCGCCTGGAAGAAGCGCTGGCAACCCTGACCCGCGCTCGTCGCAATGCCGAACGTCACCCTTCCGTACTGAGCTTATTAGAAAAAGTGTACTCCGGCCTTCGCGACTGGAAGTCGCTGTTAGAGCTGCTGCCTGATTTGCGTAAACACAATATTCTAGCCGCCGAAGAAATCGATCGCCTAGAGCGTGTGGCCTTGATGGGTCAGCTAGAGCACGCTGCAGGTCAGGCCGACGTTGCCGCTGTGCAGCAGTGGTGGAAGCATCTTTCCCGTGCTTGGCAGCGTGACGCGGATCTGTGCTTCGCGTATTGCAGAACCTTGGTGACCTTAAATGAACAGGCGGCGGCCGAGAAAGTTTTGCAGCACATGCTCAAGCAGAACTGGTCGCCAAATTTAGTCTTGCTCTACGGCTTAACTGCAGGCGCCGATATTGCGCGGCAGCTAAGCACTGCAGAAACATGGCTAAAGGAACACGGCGACGACCCAGCGCTGCTGCTTAGCTTAGGTCGCTTATCCCTGCGCAATGAATTGTGGGGTAAGGCCAAAGAATATTTCGAACAAGGCTATCGCCGCAGTCCAAATGCAGAGCTGTGTTTTGAACTAGGCCGTTTGCTCAGCAATATGGGTAATCAGGCAGAGGCCGAACGCTACACCCTGGAAGCCTTGCAGCTGCAGGGACAAGCCTTGCCCGAACTGCCGCAGCCCCGTTTAGCCGGGTATTAATATGAACATCGACGCACTAGAAAAAATGCTCGCCAAAGGTAACGACAGCGCCATGCTGCGTTTCGGTTTGGGTAAGGCCTACCTCGACAATAAAAAACCAGACGAGGCCATAACGCATTTACAACATTGCGTAGAGCAAGACCCCGACTATTCAGCGGCGTGGAATTTGCTCGGCAAAGCCCATTTGCAGCTGGGTGACAAAGCCTCAGCAGAAATAGTCTGGCAGTCAGGCTTGGATGTGGCTGTGCGAAAAGGCGATAAACAAACGGAAAAGGAAATTACGGTTTTTTTGAAAAAGTTGAAGAAGTAAATCTTTGGCTTAAAGACTCCCTGATTAGCTATCTCTGTGTAGTGGCTTAATGAATCCGGACACCCAATAAGGCGTTAGAA